>ERZ1699236.41-NODE-41-length-55653-cov-8.364766_pt1 | contig 55653 bp, 44 predicted proteins | sample MGYA00581538_ERZ1699236 | MGnify/ENA primary metagenome ERZ1699236 (study PRJEB42319, sample SAMD00040336) | human oral metagenome | material: saliva | host: Homo sapiens | study: EMG produced TPA metagenomics assembly of PRJDB4115 data set (Metgenomic analysis of... | reverse complement strand
ATCACACCAACGAAAGAGCTTCCAGCAGGAGACGTAACAGCGAAAGCAACAGATCCAGCAGGCAATGTATCAGAACCAAGTGTTCCAGCAACCGCAACTAAGGATACAAAAGCTCCAGCTAAACCAGAAGTTAAGACAGATCTAACAGATAAAGCAGGAACTAAGACACCAGTTGAAGTGACAGCAGAACCAGGATCTAAAGTTGAGTTGTTCGACAAAGACGGTAACAAGCTTGGTGAAGGAGTAGCAGACGAAAACGGAAAAGCTACAATCACACCAACGAAAGAGCTTCCAGCAGGAGACGTAACAGCGAAAGCAACAGATCCAGCAGGCAATGTATCAGAACCAAGTGTTCCAGCAACCGCAACTAAGGATACAAAAGCTCCAGCTAAACCAGCGGTAACACCAGTCGTAGATCCAAGCAACTTGACTGAAGCAGAAAAAGCTAAGGTAGCAGACGAAGTTAAGAAATCAAACCCAACAGTAACAGATGTTAAGGTTGGCAAAGATGGCACAACTACAGTAACCTTCCCAGATGGCAGCACAGCCGTTATTCCATCAGGTGATACAGTTAAGAAATCATCAGATAACGCAGTTAAGGATCCAGCGGTAACACCAGTTGTAGATCCAAGCAACTTGACTGAAGCAGAAAAAGCTAAGGTAGCAGACGAAGTTAAGAAATCAAACCCAACAGTAACAGATGTTAAAGTTGGCAAAGATGGCACAACTACAGTAACCTTCCCAGATGGCAGCACAGCCGTTATTCCATCAGGTGATGCAGTTAAGAAATCATCAGATAACGCAGTTAAGGATCCAGCGGTAACACCAGTTGTAGATCCAAGCAACTTGACTGAAGCAGAAAAAGCTAAGGTAGCAGAAGCAGTTAAGAAAGCTAACCCAACAGTAACAGATGTTAAAGTTGGCAAAGATGGCACAACTACAGTAACCTTCCCAGATGGCACAACAGCCGTTATTCCATCAGGTGATACAGTTAAGAAATCTAATCGAACAGCAACAGATGTTAACGTAGGTAAAAATGGCACAACAGCCGTAATCCCAGCTGCTAAAGCAGATGATATGTCTAAGGATGCAGATGGTGTTAAAGATCCATCAGTAACACCAGTTGTAGATCCAAGCAACTTGACTGATGCGGAAAAAGCTAAGGTAGCAGAAGCAGTTAAGAAAGCTAACCCAACAGCAACAGATGTTAAAGTTGGCAAAGATGGTACAACTACAGTAACCTTCCCAGATGGCAGCACAGCTGTAATCCCAGCTACTAAAGCAGTTACATCTGCTGAACAAGGTTCACATGCAGTAGCACCAGCTGCTAAAGCAGTTACATCTGCTGAACAAGGCTCACATGCAACAACACCAGCTAAGAAAGCAGGAGCGAAAGAGTTGCCAAATACTGGTACAGCAGATTCTACTGTAGCTATGGTAGCAGCTGCCGCAAGTGCATTACTTGGTCTTGGTCTTGCAGGCCGTCGTCGTAAAGAAGACGAAGAAGCTTAATTGGTAGATTGTTTGATAATTATCAGATGATAAATCCGATTTTTAAAGCTTGAACAAGTACCTCTCATAAGAAAGTCTCCTAGCAGGAAAGCCTGCTAGGAGATTTTTGCATTTCAGGAAGTCGCAGGCTGACTGTAAGCGCATAATATATCTATTTGCAACTAGAGCAGGACACTATGACTCTTAAAATATTTCTATAAATTAATTTGTCTATTCTAATCGATTTGTTTATATCTTGTATCAATATACTATGCATTGTTTTAAGGCCGTCATATTGACATACAATTTAATTTTTACTATAATCCTTGTAGGAGGATATATCTAATGAAAACAACAAAAAAATTGATGCAAATCGCATTAGCAGTCTTTTTCTTTGGTTTGCTAGCGACAAGTGCAGTATTAGCGGATGATGCTGATTCAGAAGGTTGGCAATTTGTCCAAGAAAATGGTAGAACCTACTACAAGAAGGGTGAACTCAAAGAAACCTACTGGCGAGTGATTGATGGCAAGACCTATTATTTTGATTATAATGGTGAAATGGTTGTTGGTTGGCAGTACATTCCAATGCCAGTTAAAGGATATACAATTGGTCCTTACCTTAATGGTATAAGATTAGAAGGTTCCCCAATGCCAGAATGGTACTACTTTGACAAAAATGGAGTGCTACAAGAGTTTGTTGGTTGGAAAGCATTAGAGATTAAAACTAAAGACAGTGTTGGAAGAAAGTATGGGGAAAAACGTACAAATCCGGAAGATAAAGAAGAGAAGAGTTTTTACACGAACTATTACTTTAATCAAAATCATTCTTTAGAGACAGGTTGGCTTTATGACCAGTCTAATTGGTATTATTTAGCTAAAACGGAAATTAATGGAGAAAACTATATTGGTGGTGAAAGACGTGCAGGTTGGATAAATGATGGTTCAGCTTGGTACTATCTAGATCCAGAAACTGGTATCATGCAAACTGGTTGGGAACAACTTGGCAATAAGTGGTACTACCTCCGTTCCTCAGGAGCTATGACAACTGGCTGGTATCAGGAAGGCTCAACTTGGTACTATTTAGATGCTGAAAATGGCGATATGAAAACAGGCTGGCAATATCTTGGTAACAAGTGGTCCTATCTCCGTTCCTCAGGAGCTATGGCAACTGGTTGGGTGAAAGATGGTTCAACTTGGTCCTACCTAAATGCAAGTAATGGAGACATGAAAACAGGTTGGATAAAAGTAGGAGGAAATTGGTATTATCTCAATTCCTCTGGAGCAATGGTTACAGGTAGCCAAACTATCGATGGTAAAGTTTATAATTTCGCCTCATCTGGTGAGTGGATTTAATATTGGAGGACATATAAATGAAACTTTTTAAAAAAACTATGCAAGTTGGACTAACAGCATTTTTCTTTGGTTTGCTAGCTACTAATACTGTATTTGCGGATACCACAGGTGGCCAATTTGTTGATAAGGATAATAGAAAATATTATGTAAAAGATGATCATAAAGCAATCTATTGGCATAAAATAGACGGTAAAACTTACTATTTTGGTGATAGAGGAGAGATGGTTGTCGGTTGGCAATACGTAGAAATTCATGGAACAGGTTATCGTGATAATTTATTTAATAATCGTCCAGTCGTAGAAATTGGCCTTGAGGAGAAGTGGTACTATTTTGGACAAGATGGTGCTTTGCTAGAACAAACAGATAAACAAGTACTAGAGGCAAAAACGTCTGAAAATACAGGAAAAGTATACGGTGAACAATATCCTCTATCTGCTGAAAAGAGAACTTATTATTTTGATAATAATTATGCTGTAAAGACAGGCTGGACTTATGAAGGCGGCAATTGGTATTATTTAAATAAGCTAGGAATTTCTGGCGATGATTCTTACAATCCACTACCAATTGGTGAAGTTGCTAAGGGTTGGACTCAAGATTTCCATGTTACTTTTGGCATTGATAGAAGCAAACCTGCTCCATGGTACTACTTAGATCCAACAACTGGCATCATGCGAACAGGATGGCAATATCTAGGTAATAACTGGTACTATCTCCGTTCATCAGGAGCAATGGCGACTGGCTGGTATCAAGACGGCTCAACTTGGTATTATCTAGATGAGCAAAATGGAGATATGAAAATGGGCTGGCAATACCTTGGTAACAAGTGGTACTATCTCCGTTCATCAGGAGCTATGGTAACTGGTTGGTTCCAGGTCGGTAGTAAATGGTATTATGCTTATAGCTCAGGTGCTTTAGCAGTGAATACCACTGTAGATGGCTATTCTGTCAATTATAATGGCGAATGGGTTCAATGATGAAAGAGGCGATTGTAAAGGAAACAATCGCTTTTTTTGTGAAAATATAATAAAATAGATAGGAAAGAATAAATACTTGTATGAAAAATGGGACGGCTTATTCGTCTAGTAAAAGGAAAATATGACAAAAAAACTTGGTGTCGGTCAGGCGCATAGTAAGATTATTTTAATAGGGGAGCATGCGGTCGTTTACGGTTATCCTGCCATTTCTATGCCACTTTTGGAGGTAGAGGTGACTTGTAAGGTAGTTCCTGCAGCGAGTCCTTGGCGCCTCTATGAGGAGGATACTTTGTCTATGGCAGTTTATGCTTCGCTGGAGTATTTGGCTATCAAAGAGGCTTGCATTCGCTGTGAGATTGACTCGGCTATTCCTGAAAAACGGGGAATGGGTTCGTCAGCAGCTATCAGCATAGCGGTCATTCGTGCGGTATTTGACTACTATCAGGCAGAACTGCCTCATGATGTACTAGAAATCTTGGTCAATCGGGCTGAAATGATTGCCCATATGAATCCTAGTGGTTTGGATGCTAAGACCTGTCTAAGTGACCAGCCTATTCGCTTTATTAAGAATGTAGGATTTACAGAGCTTGAGATGGATTTATCAGCCTATTTGGTCATTGCAGATACGGGCGTTTATGGTCACACCCGTGAAGCCATCCAAGTGGTTCAAAGTAAGGGGAAAGACGCCCTACCGTTTTTACATGCCTTGGGGGAATTGACCCAGCAGGCAGAAGATGCGATTTCACAAAAAGATGCTGAAAGACTGGGACAAATCCTCAGTCAAGCGCATTTACATTTAAAAGAAATTGGAGTCAGTAGCCCTGAGGCAGACTCTTTAGTTGAAACGGCGCTTAGTCATGGTGCTCTGGGTGCAAAGATGAGCGGTGGTGGACTAGGAGGCTGTATTATAGCCTTGGCAGATAATTTAATACACGCACAAGAACTAGCAGAAAGATTAGAAGAGAAAGGAGCTGTTCAGACATGGATCGAGAACCTGTAACAGTACGTTCTTACGCAAATATTGCTATTATTAAATATTGGGGAAAGAAAAAAGAAAAAGAGATGGTGCCTGCTACTAGCAGTATTTCTCTAACTTTAGAAAATATGTACACGGAGACGACCTTGTCGCCTTTACCAGCCCATGCGACAGCTGATGCCTTTTATATCAATGGTCAGCTACAAAATGAGGCGGAGCATGCCAAGATGAGTAAGATTATTGACCGCTATCGTCCAGATGGTGAGGGCTTTGTCCGTATCGATACTCAAAACAATATGCCTACAGCAGCGGGCTTGTCATCAAGTTCTAGCGGCTTGTCTGCCTTGGTCAAGGTTTGCAATGCTTATTTCCAGCTTGGATTGGATAGAAGTCAGTTAGCGCAGGAAGCAAAGTTTGCCTCAGGCTCTTCTTCTCGGAGTTTTTATGGACCGCTAGGAGCCTGGGACAAGGATAGCGGAGAGATTTACCCTGTAGAGACAGACTTGAAACTAGCTATGATTATGTTGGTGCTAGAAGACAAGAAAAAACCAATCTCTAGTCGTGACGGGATGAAACTTTGTGTGGAAACCTCGACGAGCTTTGATGACTGGGTACGTCAGTCTGAGAAGGACTATCAGGATATGCTGGTTTATCTCAAGGAAAATAACTTTGCCAAGGTTGGGGAATTGACGGAGAAAAATGCCCTGGCTATGCACGCTACGACCAAAACAGCATCACCAGCCTTTTCTTATCTGACCGATGCGACTTATGAAGCCATGGACTTTGTTCGTCAGCTTCGTGAACAAGGAGAAGCCTGCTACTTTACTATGGATGCAGGTCCCAATGTCAAAGTCCTCTGTCAAGAGACAGACTTGGAGCATTTATCAGAAATCTTCAGTCAACGTTATCGCTTAATTGTGTCAAAAACAAAGGATTTGAGTCAAGATGATTGCTGTTAAAACTTGCGGAAAACTCTATTGGGCAGGTGAGTATGCTATTTTAGAGCCAGGGCAGTTAGCCTTGATAAAGGCTATTCCCATCTATATGAGGGCTGAGATTGCCTTTTCTGAGAGATACTGTATCTACTCAGATATGTTTGATTTCACAGTAGATTTGACGCCAAATCCTGACTACAGCTTGATTCAAGAAACGATTGCTTTAGTGGGAGACTTCCTCGCCGATCGTGGGCAGACCTTGCGACCTTTTTCTTTGGAAATCCGAGGAAAAATGGAACGAGAAGGGAAAAAGTTTGGTCTAGGCTCTAGCGGTAGTGTCGTTGTCTTGGTTGTCAAGGCTCTGCTGGCTCTGTATGATGTTTCAGTGGATCAGGATTTCTTGTTCAAGCTGGCCAGCGCGGTCTTGCTCAAGCTAGGAGATAATGGTTCCATGGGAGACCTTGCCTGTATTGTGGCAGAGGAATTGGTTCTTTACCAGTCATTTGATCGCCAGAAGGTGGCTGCTTGGTTGGAAGAAGAAAATTTAGCGACTGTTTTAGAGCGTGATTGGGGCTTTTCAATCTCACACGTACAACCTGCCCTAGAATGTGATTTCCTAGTGGGATGGACCAAGGAAGTGGCTGTATCGAGTCACATGGTCCAGCAAATCAAGCAAAACATCAATCAGAATTTTTTAACTTCCTCAAAAGCAACGGTAGCTACTTTGGTAGAAGCCTTGGAACAGGGGAAATCAGAAAAAATTATCGAGCAAGTAGAAGTAGCCAGTCAACTTTTAGAAGGCTTGAGCGCAGATATTTACACGCCTTCGCTGAGACAGTTGAAAGAAGCCAGTCAAGATTTGCAGGCTGTTGCCAAGAGTAGCGGTGCTGGTGGTGGTGACTGTGGTATTGCCTTGAGTTTTGATGCGCACTCAACTGAAACCTTAAAAAATCGTTGGGCCGATCTGGGGATTGAGCTCTTATATCAAGAAAGGATAGGACATGACGACAAATCGCAAGGATGAGCATATCCGCTATGCCCTTGAGCAGAAAAGTTCCTATAATAGCTTTGATGAGGTGGAGTTGATTCATTCTTCCTTGCCTCTTTACGATCTGGATGAAATCAATCTGTCGACAGAGTTTGCTGGTCGAAAGTGGGACTTTCCTTTTTATATCAATGCCATGACGGGTGGGAGTGATAAGGGAAGAGAAATCAATCAAAAGCTGGCTCAGGTGGCGGAAGCCTGTGGGATTTTATTTGTGACGGGCTCTTATAGCGCAGCCCTCAAAGATCCAACAGATGACTCTTTTTCTGTCAAAACCAGTCATCCAGATCTCCTTCTTGGAACCAATATTGGATTGGATAAGCCGGTTGAACTTGGTCTTCAGACTGTCGAAGAGATGAATCCTCTTCTTTTGCAGGTGCATGTCAATGTCATGCAGGAATTGCTCATGCCTGAGGGAGAAAGAACATTTCGAAGCTGGCAATCGCATCTGGCAGACTATAGCAAGCAAATCCCTGTTCCGATTGTCCTAAAGGAAGTGGGCTTTGGAATGGATGTGAAGACCATTGAAAGAGCCTATGAACTAGGGGTTCGAACTGTCGACCTATCAGGTCGTGGTGGAACTAGCTTTGCTTATATCGAAAACCGTCGCAGTGGTCAACGTGACTACCTCAATCAATGGGGCCAGTCCACTATGCAAGCCCTTCTCAATGCCAAAGACTGGAAAGATAAGGTTCAACTCTTGGTCAGTGGTGGCGTTCGCAATCCGCTGGATATGATTAAGTGTCTTGTCTTTGGTGCCAAGGCTGTGGGACTGTCTCGAACAGTTCTGGAATTGGTTGAAACCTATTCAGTCGAAGAGGTGATTGGCATTGTCCAAAGCTGGAAAGCAGATTTGCGTTTGATTATGTGTGCCCTTAATTGTGCTACCGTAGCAGATTTGCAAAGCGTAGACTATATTCTTTACGGCAAACTAAAAGAAGCAAATGATCAGATGAAAAAGGCGTAACCACCGCCTTTTTTCCATCTTCAGACCGAGGTGACTTTTTTGAATTGTGATAAAATAGAAGGAAGAGGATACATGTATGAGAAAATTTAAAATCTTTTTATTTATCGAAGCCTGTCTTTTGACGGGAGCTCTGATTTTGATGGTATCAGAGCATTTTTCGCGTTTTCTGCTGATTCTATTCCTCTTTTTACTTTTGATTCGCTATTACACTGGTAAAGAGGGGAATAACCTTCTGTTAGTGGTGGCAACCATTCTCTTCTTTTTCATCGTCATGCTCAATCCCTTTGTGATTCTAGCGATTTTTGTTGCGGTCATATACAGTCTCTTTCTTCTTTATCCGATGATGAATCAGGAAAAAGAGCAGACAAATTTGGTGTTTGAAGAGGTGGTGACGGTTAAGAAGGAGAAAAATCGTTGGTTTGGGAATCTCCATCATTTTTCAAGCTACCAGACTTGCCAGTTTGATGATATCAATCTCTTTCGTCTTATGGGCAAGGACACCATTCATCTGGAGAGGGTCATCCTAACCAATCATGATAATGTTATTATCCTCAGAAAGATGGTAGGAACAACTAAAATCATTGTACCTGTAGATGTGGAAGTCAGTCTCAGTGTTAATTGTCTTTATGGGGATTTGACTTTTTTCAATCATCCCAAGCGAGCCCTCCGCAATGAACACTATCATCAGGAAACAAGAGACTATCTCAAGAGTAACAAGAGTGTCAAGATTTTCTTGACCACTATGATTGGAGATGTTGAGGTGGTTAGAGGATGAAAAAACAAGCCTATGTAATCATTGCCATTACCTCCTTTCTGTTTGTCTTATTTTTCTCTCACAGCTTATTGGAAATTCTTGATTTTGACTGGTCTATTTTCCTGCATGATGTCGAAAAAACAGAAAAATTTGTCTTTTTGTTGCTGGTATTCAGCATGTCCATGACCTGTCTCTTAGCCTTATTTTGGCGAGGTATTGAAGAGCTTTCTCTAAGAAAAATGCAGGCTAATCTCAAGCGTTTATTGGCAGGGCAAGAAGTGGTTCAGCTTGCAGATCCAGATTTGGATGCCAGTTTCAAGTCCTTGTCAGGTAAACTGAACCTTTTGACAGAAGCTCTTCAAAAGGCTGAAAATCACAGTCTTGCTCAGGAAGAGGAAATTATAGAGAAGGAACGGAAGCGGATTGCTCGGGATTTGCACGATACAGTTAGTCAGGAGTTGTTTGCAGCCCATATGATTTTGTCAGGTATCAGTCAGCAGGCTTTGAAATTGGATAGAGAAAAGATGCAGACCCAGTTGCAGAGTGTCACAGCTATTTTAGAAACAGCCCAGAAGGATTTGCGGGTCTTACTCTTGCATTTGCGACCAGTTGAACTGGAGCAGAAGAGTCTGGTTGAAGGGATTCAAATTCTCTTAAAAGAGCTTAAGGACAAGAGTGATCTCAAGGTTAGTTTCAAGAAAAATGTGACGAAATTGCCTAAGAAAATCGAGGAGCATATCTTCCGTATTTTGCAAGAGTTGATTAGCAATACTCTCCGTCATGCCCAGGCCTCTTGTTTGGATGTTTACCTCTATCAGACAGATTTTGAATTGCAACTGAAGGTGGTGGATAATGGGGTTGGTTTCCAGTTAGGGAGTTTAGACGACTTGAGTTATGGACTCCGCAATATCAAGGAGCGGGTTGAAGATATGGCAGGGACAGTTCAGTTATTGACAGCACCCAAGCAAGGGTTGGCAGTTGATATCCGTATTCCCCTGCTCGATAAGGAATGATAAAGGAGTAAAGATGAGAATTTTACTAGTAGATGACCATGAAATGGTCCGATTGGGCTTGAAAAGCTACTTTGACCTCCAAGACGATGTAGAAGTTGTGGGCGAGGCGGCCAACGGATCTCAGGGGATTGACTTAGCCTTGGAATTGCGCCCAGATGTTATTGTCATGGATATTGTCATGCCTGAGATGAATGGAATTGACGCGACCTTGGCCATCCTCAAAGAATGGCCTGAAGCTAAGATTTTGATTGTGAGCTCTTATTTGGACAATGAAAAAATCATGCCTGTCTTGAATGCTGGTGCTCGTGGCTATATGCTCAAGACTTCTAGTGCCGATGAATTGCTCCATGCTGTCCGTAAGGTGGCTGCTGGCGAGTTGGCCATTGAGCAAGAGGTCAGCAAGAAGGTCGAATACCACCGCAATCACATAGAACTACATGAGGACCTGACTGCGCGTGAGCGAGATGTGCTTCAACTTATCGCCAAGGGCTATGAAAATCAGCGCATCGCAGACGAACTTTTTATCTCTCTCAAGACGGTCAAGACCCATGTGTCCAACATTCTTGCCAAACTTGAGGTCAGCGATCGTACCCAGGCTGCAGTCTATGCCTTTCAACACCACTTGGTGGGGCATGAGAACTTTTAGATGAGTCTAACATATTTACTTGTCGAACTAGAAGCAGCAAAAGATTCTCAAAAAGCAGGCTCCATGGAAGCCTATATGCGCCATCAATTTTCCTTTCTAGGCATTGCGGCTCCTGAAAGAAATGCACTCTATAAAAAATACTTTCCAAAAGCGAAAAAAACAAAGATTATCGACTGGAATTTTGTAGACGCTTGCTGGGAAAAAGAATCTAGAGAATACCAGTATGTGGCTGCCAATTATTTGAAAGCCATGCAATCTTATCTAACGGAGAACGATTTACCTAAGCTTGAGCGGTTAGTCGTCACAAAATCCTGGTGGGATACGGTAGATATCCTAGATCGAGTAGTAGGGAGTTTGGTGTATGACCACCCTGAACTAGAAGAAATAATCTTAAAATGGAGCCTGTCAGACAATATCTGGTTGAGACGCGTCGCTATTGACCACCAGTTGTTAAGAAAAGAGAAGACCAATGTTCAATTACTGGAAAAGATTCTGCTTCATAATTTGAATCAAACAGAATTCTTTATCAATAAAGCCATTGGCTGGGCTCTAAGAGATTACTCCAAAACCAATCCAACTTGGGTAGCAGGTTTCATTGAGAAAAACAAGGAAAGAATGGCTGACCTTAGTATCAAAGAAGCAAGCAAGTACCTCTAGCGTGATTGAAAAGCGCGTTCATTACTTGAAAACAGTCGCCCATTTATGTTATAATAGGCTGTATTTAAAAAATTTTAAGGAGAAATGACAGAATGTCTGTATCATTTGAAAACAAAGAAACAAACCGTGGTGTCTTGACTTTCACTATCTCTCAAGACCAAATCAAACCAGAATTGGACCGTGTCTTCAACTCAGTAAAGAAATCTCTTAATGTTCCAGGTTTCCGTAAAGGTCACCTCCCACGTCCTATCTTCGACAAAAAATTTGGTGAAGAGTCACTTTACCAAGATGTTATGAACGCTCTGTTGCCAAACGCTTATGAAGCAGCTGTAAAAGAAGCTGGTCTTGAAGTCGTTGCGCAACCAAAAATTGACGTGACTTCAATGGAAAAAGGTCAAGACTGGGTTATCACAGCTGAAGTCGTTACAAAACCTGAAGTAAAATTGGGTGACTACAAAAACCTTGAAGTATCAGTTGATCTAGAAAAAGAAGTAACTGACGCTGACGTTGAAGAGCGTATCGAACGCGAACGCAACAACTTGGCTGAATTGGTTATCAAAGAAGCTGCTGCTGAAAACGGCGACACTGTTGTCATCGACTTTGTTGGTTCTATCGACGGTGTTGAATTTGACGGTGGAAAAGGAGAAAACTTCTCACTTGGACTTGGTTCAGGTCAATTCATCCCTGGTTTTGAAGACCAATTGGTAGGTCACTCAGCTGGTGAAACTGTTGATGTTATCGTAACATTCCCAGAAGACTACCAAGCAGAAGACCTTGCAGGTAAAGAAGCTAAATTCGTAACAACTATCCACGAAGTAAAAGCTAAAGAAGTTCCAGCTCTTGACGATGAGCTTGCAAAAGACATCGACGAAGAAGTTGAAACACTTGCTGAATTGAAAGAAAAATACCGCAAAGAATTGGCTGAAGCTAAAGAAGAAGCTTACAAAGATGCAGTTGAAGGTGCAGCAATTGATAAAGCTGTAGAAAACGCTGAAATCGTAGAACTTCCAGAAGAAATGATCCACGAAGAAGTTCACCGTTCAGTAAATGAATTCCTTGGAAACTTGCAACGTCAAGGTATCAACCCTGACATGTACTTCCAAATCACTGGAACTACTCAAGAAGACCTACACAAACAATACGAGGGGGAAGCTGAGTCACGTACTAAGACTAACCTTGTTATCGAAGCAGTTGCCAAAGCTGAAGGATTTGACGCTTCAGAAGAAGAAATCCAAAAAGAAATCGAGCAATTGGCTGCAGATTACAACATGGAAGTTGCACAAGTACAAAGCTTGCTTTCAGCTGATATGTTGAAACACGATATCACAATCAAAAAAGCTGTTGAATTGATTACAAGCACAGCAACAGTTAAATAATCTTATACTCTTCGAAAATCTCTTCAAACTACGTCAGCGTCGCCTTACCGTATATATGTTACTGACTTCGTCAGTTCTATCTACAACCTCAAAGCAGTGCTTTGAGCAACCTGTGGCTATCTTCCTAGTTTGCTCTTTGATTTTCATTGAGTATTAATAAACAAAAAGCCCACCTGATTAGGTGGGTTTTCTTATACACTATTTTCCAAAAATCTCTTTGAGGTCTGCGTCTGTAATCCCAATCATGGCGGGGATGCTGTCCCAGTTTTCTTCGGTCAGGATGTAGGATTCTTCAGAGGCGCTTGATGTGGCTGTTTCAGAGACAGCTGGTTGCTTTTCTTCAACATTATCTAGTAGGTCACTGAAACGTTCAATCAGATAGGTTTTTCGGGCAGTTCCGATGTGTTGGGTTGCATAATCAAAGGCCTGTAATTCGCCTAGTAAGATAAGCTTGCTTTTGGCGCGTGTAATGGCTGTGTAGATGAGATTGCGCTCCAGCATACGCCTACTAGCACTAGTGATAGGCAGGATGACAACAGGGAACTCACTTCCTTGTGATTTATGGATACTCATGGCATAGGCCAAGCGAATCTTGTACCATTCGTTACGTGGGTAAGAGACCTCATTGCCATCAAAATCAATGACAATCTCGTCTTGCTTCGACTCGGTGTATTTACCAGGAATCAGGTCTGTGATAGCTCCTAAATCTCCATTAAAGACATTAATTTCAGCATCGTTGACCAAGTGAATGACCTTGTCCCCCTTACGATAGTGGCACTGGGGAGCTTCAAAACTGAGTTGATCTTTTTGTGGTGGATTGAGCAAGTCTTGTATGAGCTGATTGATAGCATCAATCCCTGCAGTTCCTCGGTACATGGGAGCCAGAACTTGGATATCACGTGCAGGGATACCACTTCTGAGGGCAGCGCCTAAGATTTTCTCAATCGTAGCAGGAATATGGCCACTAGCAATTTCAAAGTAGGAACGGTCAGCTTTTTTCTGGGTGAAATCAGCTGGCAAGATGCCCTGTCGAATCTGACTAGCTAGGGTGACGATGGTTGATTCTTCGCTTTGTCGATAAATTTTTTCCAAGCGAGTCTGAGGAATCAAAGGAATATGAAGCAAGTCAGCTAGAACCTGTCCAGGACTGACAGACGGTAGCTGGTCACTGTCTCCCACGATGAGAATTTTACTGTTAGAAGAGATATTTGAGAAGAGTTGATTGGCCAGCCAAGTATCCACCATAGAAAATTCATCCACGATGATAAAGTCGGCATCCAGATAATCTTCCAGATGACTGGTATCATCGTCACCTGTCATTCCTAAATGACGGTGTATGGTCGCGCTAGGCAAGCCTGTTAATTCATTCATGCGTCGAGCAGCTCGTCCAGTTGGAGCAGCAAGAAGAATCGGCAAGTTGCTTTTCTTCCTGAGGTCAAGTCCCTCTAACAGGGCGTAAACAGCGATGATCCCATTGATAACAGTTGTCTTACCAGTACCAGGCCCACCTGTCAGGATAAAGACCTTGTTCTGGATAGCATCACAGATAGCCTGTTTTTGAATATTATCATACTCAATTCCCAGCTCTTCCTCGACAGTAGCGATATGTTTTTGAATGGTTTCTAAATCATGACTCTTCTGTTTTCCTTTTTCAAGGATACGAACCAAGTGACTGCGGATGCCTTCCTCGGCGAAAAAGAGGCTGTTGTCAAAAATTTTGGTATCAATCTGCTGAACCTTGTCTTCTTCAATCAGGTAGGAGAGTTCTTGGGCCACTTGGCTGGGGTCCAGTTCCACGGGGCGAGAAGATTCAAGGAGAGTAAGGGTTTGTTCCAGCAAATCCCGTGCTTCAACATAGGTGTCCCCTGTTTCCATACATGCATGAAAAAGACTATGAACTAGACCAGCGCGGAAGCGTTCAGGAGCCTGACTTTCGATGCCGAGTTCCTCCGCTAATTGGTCAGCAATGGTAAAGCCTAAACCCTTGATATCCTCAACCAACTGGTAGGGATAATTTTCAACCACATCAAGGGTTTCTTCCTTGTAAAAGTCTTGAATCTGGAAGGCTAGTTTATTGGGAATGCCGTAGTTAGCTAGTTTGGCCAAAACCATTTCCGTTCCGTAGTTGAGACGAAGAGTGGAGACGAAAGCCTCGCGATTTTTAGCAGAGAGTCCTGAGATGCCTTCTAATTTTTCTGGGTGTTGCAGAATTTCGTCAATGGTATTGTCGCCATAGATATCCACAATTTTCTGAGCTGTCTTGAGACCAATCCCCTTGAAATGGCTACTTGAAAAGTACTTGACCAAGCCCTTGCTAGTTGGTTTTGCGCGTTCATATCGGCTGATTTGCAGTTGCTCCCCATACTTGGAGTGCTGGACAATTTGCCCCCAAAAAGTATAGTCTTCTCCCTCAATCACGTCAGCCATGGTTCCCGTGACAATGATTTCAAAATCATCAAAATCCTCTGCGTCCGTATCTTCGATTTCTAGGAGGAGGATGCGATAAAAATTGCTGGGATTTTCAAAAATAATCCGTTCAATAGTTCCCGAAAAATAAACTTCCATAAAATTCCTTTGCATGAATAGGTGAGATTTTTATTATAGTCAATAAACAATCACTTCTCACGATAGAAGAAGAGGCTGAGATTGGTGATTCTCGGCCTCCTAGGTCTCTTAAAATGTTCCGATACGGGTGATTGGCCAGAAGCGGAATTTAGCTTCCCCTGTGATATCTTTTGCTTTGAAGGTACCTACGTGGCGGCTGTCGCTCGAAACCAAACGGTCGTCTCCAAGGAGAAGGTATTCTCCTTCTGGGACAGTAAAGCTAAAATTGGTGTTGTAGTTGACATCAACTGTGAAGGCTTGCGCTTTTTGAGCGATACTTCTGAAGAAAGTGCCTTTATTTCCTTCAAATCCCTTGCCTGAGTAAGTGCTTTGGAGTTTGTCATCCTTGAAACGTTTGATATAGTCAGCTAGGTAAGGTTCGTTCGTCTCTTTATCATTGATGTAAAGTTTATCGTTTTCATAACGGATGGTATCGCCAGGCATTCCGATGACACGTTTGACAATGTCCTTATTGCCATCTTCCTCATGGGCAACCACGATATCAAATCGGTCAATAGGGAGGTGTTTGACAACAAAGAGAATTTCGCCGTCTGCTAGGGTAGGATCCATGGAATGTCCTTCTACGCGGACATTACTCCAAAAAAAGATACGGCTCAAAGCTAGTAATGACAGAATCAGGAGGAACAATCCCCACTCTTTTAAGAAATTTTTAAATGAATTCATAACTTACCTTTCTAAGCGTTTTTTCGCTTTTTCAGTATTTTTGAAGTGCAGTTTGGCGCAGAAATTAAGTCCCTGCATACCATAGGCTTGTAAAATCTGGCTAGCTACCTTATCAGAAGCCGTTCCAGCCCCACTTGGAAGTTGATACCCCAGTTCTCGTCCTAGATTTTCTAGATTTTCCAGAAAGAGATCACGCGCAATAATAGAAGAAACTGCTACAGCCAAGTATTTGCCCTCAGCCTTTTCTTCTAAGCTGATAGGATTGCTGAAACGATTGGCCTCTTGAGCCAAGTACTTGTCATAATTTTTAGTACTGGTAAAGGCATCAATCACAATTTTCTCAGGCTGAGCACCTTTTTGAAGGAGGAGATAGATAGCCTGATTATGGAGGGCTACTTTAACAGAAACAGCATTGTAGCGGTCTCCGATGACCTCGTTGTACTTGCTTGGTGAGAGAAGCAGTGCCTGGTGCTGGATTTTTTCTTTGAGAATAGGGGCAATCTGACGGATCTTTTGGTCGGTCAGTGTCTTGGAATCCCCCACACCTAGTTTTTGCAAGAAGTCATGCTGGTCAGGTGTGACAAAGGAAGCCACAACTGCAAGTCCACCAAAGTAGGAACCATTTCCAACCTCATCCGTCCCAATTAAAGGAAGATTTTGCCCCTTGTTTTCCTCTAGAACTTGATAGCCAAAGAAACTAGCATATTTCTCAGCTCCTTCACCCTGAAGCAAGACCTTTCCAGAAGTATAGATAGAAATTGTTGCTTGAGGTAGTCGCAAAAAGTAGCGGATATAGGGATTGTTGCTGGGAGCTAGACTAGTTTGGTAGTGTTCAAGAAAAGCCTGAATCTCCTTTTCGCTTGGTGTGAGTGTTATACTTGCCATAGTTTCTATTGTACCACAAAAGCAGGCAAATTTGTAAAAACTGACAAAGTTAGCGAATTTTGGTATAATATCGTGAGGTGAATTTTATGGCAAATCTAAATCGATTCAAATTTACATTCGGGAAAAAATCATTAACCTTGACAAGCGAACATGATAATCTCTTTATGGAGGAAATCGCCAAGGTTGCGACAGAAAAATACCAAGCAATTAAAGAACAAATGCCTAGTGCAGACGATGAAACCATCGCTCTTTTGTTGGCAGTTAACTGTTTATCAACTCAACTCAGCCGTGAGATTGAATTTGACGATAAGGAGCAAGAATTAGAAGAACTCCGTCACAAGCTTGTGACTTGCAAGCAAGAGCAGAGCAAGATTGAGGATTCCTTATGATTTCACTCTTTCTTATATTGGTCTTGGCTTGGGGATTTTATATCGGCTATCGGAGAGGCCTGCTCTTACAGGTTTATTACCTGATTTCAGCCATGGCATCGGCTTTTATGGCTGGTCAGTTTTACAAGGGGCTGGGAGAACAATTCCATTTATTGCTCCCTTATGCAAATCCGCAGGAAGGTCAGGGGACTTTCTTTTTCCCATCAGATCAACTCTTTCAGTTGGATAAGGTCTTTTACGCAGGGATCGGCTATTTGCTTGTATTTGGGATAGTCTATAGCATCGGTCGTTTGCTTGGTCTCCTCTTACACTTGATTCCTAGTAAAAAACTGGGTGGTAAGTTGTTCCAAGTTTCAGCAGGGATCTTGTCCATGTTGGTGACCTTATTTGTCTTGCAAATGGCCTTGACCATACTAGCAACCATTCCCATGGCAGCTATACAAAATCCTCTTGAAAAGAGTATCGTCGCAAAACACATCATCCAGAGCATACCGGTAACAACCAGTTGGCTCAAACAAATTTGGGTGACAAATTTAATCGGATAAAAAGGGCAGGAATTTTCCTAGCCCTTTGTTTACAGATTTGACTAGAATCTATCAGAATGTAAAAAGCTAATACTCTTCGAAAATCTCTTCAAACCACGTCAGCTTCCATCTGCAACCTCAAAACACTTTTTTGAGCAACCTGCGGTTAGCTTCCTAGTTTGCTCTTTGATTTTCATTGAGTATACCACACCTAGACATTCAAAGACAAGGAAATAACGATGAACAATAAAATATTAGAAACATTAGAGTTCAATAAGGTCAAGGCCTTGTTTGAGCCCCATTTGTTGACAGAGCAGGGCTTGGAGCAATTGAGACAGCTAGCTCCGACTGCCAAAGCGGATAAAATCAAACAGGCTTTTGCTGAGATGAAGGAAATGCAGGCTCTTTTTGTTGAGCAACCGCATTTTACCATTCTCGCAACCAAGGAAATCGCAGGAGTCTGCAAGCGTTTGGAGATGGGGGCGGACCTCAATATCGAGGAGTTCCTCCTCTTGAAGCGCGTACTTCTGTCTAGCCGAGAACTGCAAAGTTTTTACGCCAATCTGGAAAATGTCAGCTTGGAAGAATTAGCCCTTTGGTTTGAGAAATTACATGATTTTCCGCAATTACAAGGAAATCTCCAAGCCTTTAATGATGCAGGTTTCATTGAAAATTTCGCCAGTGAAGAATTGGCGCGCATCCGTAGAAAAATCCATGATAGCGAGAGTCAGGTACGCGATGTCTTGCAAGATTTGCTCAAGCAAAAAGCGCAGATGTTGACAGAAGGGATTGTTGCCAGCAGAAATGGCCGTCAGGTTTTACCAGTCAAAAACACCTACCGTAATAAGATTGCAGGTGTCGTTCATGATATTTCTGCTAGTGGAAATACCGTCTATATCGAACCCCGTGAGGTAGTCAAACTGAGTGAAGAAATTGCTAGTTTGCGAGCAGATGAGCGCTATGAAATGCTTCGCATTCTCCAAGAAATTTCTGAGCGTGTTCGCCCCCATGCGGCTGAGATTGCCAATGATGCTTGGATTATCGGCCATCTGGACTTGATTCGTGCCAAGGTCCGCTTTATCCAAGAAAGGCAAGCAGTCGTACCTCAGTTATCAGAAAATCAAGAAATTCAACTGCTCCATGTCTGCCATCCTTTGGTCAAAAATGCCGTCGCAAATGATGTCCATTTTGGCCAAGATTTAACAGCTATTGTCATTACAGGTCCAAATACTGGTGGGAAGACCATCATGCTTAAAACTCTGGGATTGACGCAGGTTATGGCTCAGTCCGGTTTGCCGATTTTAGCAGACAAGGGAAGTCGTGTGGGTATTTTTGAAGAAATTTTTGCTGATATTGGCGATGAGCAGTCTATTGAACAGAGCTTGTCTACCTTCTCTAGCCACATGACCAATATTGTGGATATTCTTGGCAAGGTCAATCAGCATTCGCTCTTACTTTTGGATGAGTTGGGGGCTGGTACAGATCCCCAAGAGGGAGCCGCTCTTGCCATGGCTATTCTTGAGGACCTTCGCCTGCGTCAAGTCAAGACCATGGCTACAACTCACTATCCGGAACTCAAGGCCTACGGTATTGAGACAGCCTTTGTGCAAAATGCCAGCATGGAGTTTGATACTGCCACCCTTCGTCCGACCTATCGCTTTATGCAGGGAGTTCCTGGCCGAAGCAATGCCTTTGAAATTGCCAAACGTCTAGGTCTATCTGAAGTTATTGTAGGGGATGCCAGTCAGCAGGTCGATCAAGATAATGATGTCAATCGTATCATTGAACAACTGGAAGAGCAGACGCTAGAGAGTCGCAAACGCTTGGATAATATTCGTGAGGTGGAGCAAGAAAATCTCAAGATGAATCGTGCGCTAAAAAAACTTTACAACGAACTCAATCGTGAAAAGGAAACCGAGCTTAACAAGGCGCGTGAACAGGCTGCTGAGATTGTGGACATGGCCCTAAGTGAGAGTGACCAGATTCTCAAAAATCTCCACAGTAAATCTCAACTCAAGCCCCACGAAATCATTGAAGCCAAGGCCAAGCTGAAAAAATTGGCTCCTGAAAAAGTAGATTTATCTAAAAATAAGGTTCTTCAAAAGGCTAAGAAAAAACGAGCTCCAAAGGTGGGAGATGATATCGTGGTGCTCAGTTATGGCCAGCGTGGTACCTTGACCAGTCAACTCAAAGATGGCCGCTGGGAAGCCCAAGTTGGCTTGATTAAGATGACTTTAGAAGAGAAAGAATTTGACCTCGTTCAAGCCCAGCAAGAAAAGCAAGTCAAGAAGAAACAAGTCAATGTTGTGAAACGGACATCTGGTCGTGGCCCACAAGCCAGACTGGATCTTCGAGGTAAACGCTATGAAGAAGCCATGAATGAGCTAGATGCCTTTATAGACCAAGCCCTGCTTAATAATATGGCTCAAGTTGACATCATCCATGGTATTGGAACAGGTGTTATCCGTGAAGGTGTCACCAAATATCTACAAAGAAACAAACATGTCAAGAGTTTTGGCTATGCCCCACAAAATGCTGGAGGCAGTGGTGCGACTATTGTCACTTTTAAAGGATAAGAAAAGCCTGAGGAAATACAAGATTCCTCAAGCTTTTTTATCATTTCTTTTAAACATGCTCAAATATGCTATAATAGAACTAGAAAATTGAATAAAACCGAAGGGTATACCCTTCCTTTATATATACATATAAAGGAAGGGTATACCCTTCCTTTATATATACATATAAAGGAATACTATCAGCTCTTCACAAATTTTAAGTGAGAAGGAGATTCCGTATATGAAACATGAATTAGAGCAGGTTCTCTCTAAAAATCCTAAGTTTTTAGTGGATGGTGTGCTAAATAAAAATAAGCTGGCTGAGCTGGCACGGCAGTACAGTCCTGACTTACTCAATCAGTTGAGTAGTAATGAAAAAATGACCAATCATTTCTTTTCAAAGCTACAAAATGGGGTATTGGTCTTTAAAAAAGATATCTTTTTGCAATTTCTAAATAACAAGGAGTTCTTGCCTGACAGCTTTACAGCCTACAAAACAAAAATAGGTCTTGGGATGCCAGACAGAAATTATCTTTCTGAAAATAAAGAAGTTGTGCTGAATTTTCCTTATAAAGATTGTGTGCTTGAGGGAGGGCAAACCAAGGACGATGTGAAACGTCAAGAGGTTTTCTTTAATGAAACACTCGCTCCAACAGAAATCAATCGTTTACTGGATGATAAGGTCTTGACTAACTTTAAACGTTATGACGAAACTGGCGAGCATAACGTGGAAGAGATAAAAGATACTGATAATCTTATCATCAAAGGGAATAATCTTATCGTTCTGCATAGTTTGAAAAAGCGTTTTGCTGGGAAAGTCAAACTCATTTATATTGATCCGCCTTACAATACAGGTAATGATAGCTTTAATTACAATGATAGCTTCAATCATTCAACATGGTTAATTTTTATGAAGAATCGTTTAGAGGTGGCTCGGGAGTTGCTGAGTGATGATGGCTTAATTTTTGTACAATGTGATGACAATGAACAAGCATATCTAAAAGTTTTGATGGATGAGGTGTTCAGCAGAAATAATTTTATCTCAAATATTGTCTGGAAAGGTCGAGGAGGTCGTCAAGATAGTAAATATATTGCTCAAATTCACGAAACTATAATTTTTTACGCCAAAAATAAAGAACGAGCAATCTTGAATAAAGCTTTTATCGAAGACACTTCAAACTATGCTTATGAAGATAGCCGAGGAAACTATAAAACTCAGCTTATTCGAAAATGGGGAAGCAACAGTCGAAGAGAAGACCGCCCTAACCTCTTCTATGAAGTTGAATTTGAGGGTAATAAAGTATTGCCAATCTTACCGAATGGAGATGATGGGTGCTGGAGATGGAGTAAAAATAGACTTGAAGAAGCTATAAAAAATGATATGGTAGTGTCACTTGAAAAAGATGGTAGAACAGAGCTCTACGAAAAAATATATAAAGGTGATGGGAAGAAACAAACAGTTTTTACATCTTGGATTGATGAAAGTTTTTCTGGTCAGGGAACTAAAGTTTTAGAAGAAATTTTCAAAGAAAAAGTTTTTGATTACCCTAAGCCAGAACAGCTGGTTAAAAAGTTTATTGATTTAACGACCGATGATGGAGACATCGTCCTAGATTACCACCTCGGATCAGGTACAACAGCAGCCGTTGCCCATAAAATGAACCGCCAGTACATTGGTATTGAACAAATGGACTACATTGAGACCGTGTCCGTTAAACGTTTGGAAAAAGTGATTGAGGGCGAACAAGGTGGTATTTCAAAATCTGTCGACTGGCAGGGTGGAGGTTCGTTTGTCTACTGCGAACTCAAAAATGATGCCCAGGATTTTAAAAATACAGTCTTAGAGGCAAGAGAGTCTGAAACTCTATCTCAACTATTTGAACAGGCTAAAAAGTCTTCGTTCCTATCTTATCGTGTCGACCCTAAAAAGTTGAAAAAGTCAGAGTTCGAAAAACTTTCACTAGCTGAACAAAAACAAGTCTTGCTGGAGTTGGTGGATAATAATAACCTGTATGTTAATTACTCAGAGATAGATGATAGCGACTATGGCATTTCACTAGAAGAGAAAAAACTCAATAAAGACTTCTATGGAGAGGAGTAAGTGATGGCTTTTGTGTATGAAATTTATAAGCAAGCTAGTGAAAATGGCTTCATTGACTTTAAGGCAAGCATTCCAGACTACATCACGCAAAATCTGAAATTTCCACTGCGTCCTTACCAGAAAGAGGCGTTAGGGAGGTATCTTTACTACAAAAGGGATGAGAAGAATCGAAAAAAACCAGAACAAGTCCTCTACAATATGGCGACCGGTTCAGGAAAAACTTTGCTGATGGCAGCGATTATCCTCGAAAAATTTAAACAGGGTGAACGCAATTTTATTTTTTTTGTTAATAACGACAATATCCTTACCAAGACAAGGGCAAACTTCTTGCCTAATGAGATGGGAAAATACTTGTTTGCGGATAAAATAACGATTGATAATCAAGTGGTGGGAGTACGTGAAGTGACAGATTTTTCCGATAGTCAGCCTGATAGTATCAATATTGTTTTTACAACCATTCAAAAACTTCACCAAGATTTAAACACCCCAAGGGAAAATCGCCTAACTTATGAGCAATTTGAAGATTTGTCGCTTGTGTTATTGGCAGATGAGGCTCATCACTTGAATGCTGGACTCGGTAAGAAAGAAAAAGATGAGAACGACAGCTGGACGGCGACGATTGAAAACATTCAAAGTACAGCACGTAAATCTTCTTTATTTGAATTTACAGCAACCATTGACTTAGCAAATCCAGATATTGCCAAAAAATATGAAAAATCTTTGATTTTCAAGTATGACTTGAAAGAGTTCCGCTTGGATAAGTACTCTAAAGATGTTCTTTTCCACTTAGTAGATAATGAACTTCCAACTCGTATGTTGCAGGCAATCATTATCAGCCAATACCGCAAGAAAATCGCTTTGAAACATGGCATCAACCTCAAACCTTTGGTCTTGTTTAAGTCGCAAAAAATTGCTGAAAATAAAGGAAACTTAGAGGCTTTTTTGGATATGTTAGCCAATCTGTCAGTAGAACAAGTACAGTCTCAAAAAAACTTAACTGCAAATGATGAGGAGCAAAAAAATATCTTGGAAAAAGCATTTGCTTTTTTTGAGGAGTCTGGACTTTCTTTTCAAGATTTAATTGAGGAATTGCAGGAAGATTTTCGCCGTGAACGCTTACTCGTGATTGATGGGAAAAACAAGACTAGCAACAATTTAGTGGAGTTGAATACTCTGGAACTCCCTTCAAATGAAATTCGTGCTATTTTTGCAGTTGATATGCTCAACGAAGGCTGGGATGTTTTGAATCTTTTTGATATTGTTCGCCTTTACGATATTCGTGATGGTAAGACAACAAAGAACGGTTTTGTCGCAGGGAACACTACCAATGCAGAAAAGCAACTCATTGGTCGTGGTGCACGTTATTATCCCTTTGTGATTGATAATCAAATCGAGGAGAAGTTCACTCGTAAATTTGATGAAAATGAAAACAATGAACTTCGTGTCATAGAACAGCTTCATTATCATTCTGCCAATAATCCTCGCTATATTTCTGAATTAAAGCAAGTCTTGCGTGAGTCTGGAATTTTTGATGATGTCAATTTAGAAGAGCGTGAATTAAAGCTAAAAGAGTCTTTCAAACAAACACGAACCTATACAGAGGGTCTTGTTTGGATGAATAAACGTCTTTCTTATCAAGAATATGTCGAACAACGACAGGAAAGTTTGTTGGATACCTCTTTCATTCCTAGTTCCTTTGAGGTCAGTTTACCGACTTTCAACACAAGAGATTTTGAAGCTTTCTCAGAAGATGATATTTTTGCGACTGATTCGACAAACACCTTAAATTTCGAGTTTGGAAAAGAAATTACTTCCAATATTGTTCGAGCAGCTATCAATCGCAATAAACAGTATACCTTTAAAAACTTACAGAAAGCTTTCTTTGGCTTGAGTGGTGTATCTGCCTTCATCGAAATGCTTTCAAAAGTTAATATTATAGTAGAATCTTCTTTATCACAAATAAGTGAGTTAACTTCAGACCAGAAACTCTATATTGCAGAACAGCTTTTATATAGCATTGAAAAAGATATCGTTCCAACTGAAGAGCGCTTTTATGGTTCAGCTAACTTTGAATCTGTTCCTGTACGTGAAGTTTTTGAAGAGAATATTTTGAGAAAGTATACTGTTAATGTAAATGGGAATGCAGAGTTTGGACGGTCACAAAAAACCAAGTCTGAAACAGAGATTTTTGAAAATATCGATCAACTAGATTGGTATGCCTATGATGATAACTTTGGAACAAGCGAGGAGAAATATCTGGTGCGTGCTATCCGTGAATTGATGAATGATTTGCAGGAAAAGTGGTCTGATATTTATCTTTTGCGAAATGAGAAAGCAGTGAAAATCTATAGTTTTGATGAAGGGCGTGCTTTTGAGCCTGACTTTATCTTGCTTGCAAATGATAAAAAAGTTGGAAATACTTCTTGGCAGATTTTCATTGAGCCAAAAGGAAGTCAATTTTTGGATAGTAATAATACCTTCAAAAATAGTAAAGAAGGCTGGAAAGAGAAATTCTTACTGCAAATTACTGAAAGAGATGAGGCAAGAACTTTGTTGGACGATGAACGTTATCGTATCGTCGGTCTTCCTTTCTTTAATAATGAGATGAGCAGAGAAGTTGTAAATAGTAATTTAAAAGATTTATAGCGTAAATTGGGGAGTTTATGATTTCGAAAATCATTACCAAGTTTAGTTAACTGAGTCAAATAAGATTTTCCCAAAATCCATTGACAAAAGCCAACATTTTTTGTAAAATAAGAATTAATTAAATACCAACACCGAATGAAGTTTAATAGAAGTGGAGAATCGTTTGATTTTTCATGACTGTAAATGGACGGAACTCTGGAGAGACCGTAAAGGCACCGAAGGGGCAAGGCAGGCAACTGCTCAAACTCTCAGGTAAAAGGACAGAGCTAGGATAGACCGCTTTTTAGCATTTATCTAAGCATTCCAGAGTACATGTATCTTGCATGTGCTCTTTCTTTTGGGGTTGAAAAGATAGGAGAAGGAAATGTTAGAATTGCTTAAATCAATCGATGCTTTTGCTTGGGGACCTCCCCTCTTGATTCTCTTGGTCGGAACAGGGATTTACCTAACTGCCCGTTTAGGACTTTTGCAGGTTTTGCGTCTCTCTAAGGCCTTTCAGCTTATTTTTATCAAGGATAAGGGGCATGGGGATGTATCTAGCTTTGCGGCCTTGTGTACAGCCCTAGCAGCGACAGTTGGTACGGGAAATATTATCGGGGTGGCGACAGCTATCAAGGTCGGTGGACCAGGAGCTCTCTTTTGGATGTGGATGGCGGCTTTCTTTGGAATGGCAACCAAGTATGCGGAAGGTTTATTAGCTATTAAATACAGGACTAAAGACGATAACGGTGCTGTTGCAGGAGGTCCCATGCACTATATACTTTTGGGTATGGGAGAAAAGTGGCGACCACTTGCCATCTTTTTTGCCATCGCAGGTGTCTTAGTAGCTTTGTTGGGAATCGGAACCTTCACCCAAGTCAACTCGATTACAGAATCTATCCAAAATACGACGACTATTTCGCCAGCTATCACAGCTCTTGTTTTGTCTGTCTTAGTAGCGATTGCCGTTTTTGGCGGGCTCAAGTCCATTTCAAAGGTTTCAACTACTGTTGTTCCTTTTATGGCCATCATCTATATTTTGGGAACTCTTACAGTTATTTTCTTTAATATCGGGAAAATTCCTTCTACAATCGCTTTAATCTTGACATCAGCTTTTAATCCTGTTGCTGCGATAGGTGGATTTGCTGGTGCTAGCATTCGGATGGCTATCCAAAATGGTGTGGCGCGTGGTGTCTTCTCAAACGAATCTGGTCTGGGTTCTGCTCCCATTGCAGCTGCTGCGGCTAAGACAAATGAACCAGTAGAGCAAGGTTTGATTTCCATGACAGGAACCTTTATTGATACCCTCATCATTTGTACTCTGACTGGTTTGACCATCTTGGTAACTGGAGTATGGAATAGTGACTTGAATGGAGTGGCTTTGACTCAGTCAGCCTTCTCAACAGTATTTTCTCACTTTGGGCCTGCCCTCTTGACTATCTTCCTTGTACTTTTTGCCTTTACAACGATTCTAGGTTGGAACTACTATGGAGAACGCTGTTTCGAGTTTCTCTTTGGGGTTCGTTTTATCTGGCTCTACCGTGTGATTTTTGTGCTCATGGTCTTGCTGGGAGGATTTATCGAGTTGGATATGGTTTGGATTATCGCAGATATTGTCAATGCCTTGATGGCTCTGCCAAACTTGATTGCCCTCTTAGTCTTGTCGCCAGTCGTTATTGCTGAAACTAAAAAGTATTTTAATAAATAATGGAATCACACATCGCGTGTGATTTTTTGCTGTCATAAAAAATTTCTATCAGTGCAATTTAAAATATATATTATACATGATATAGAATCTGTGATAGACTAGGTTTCAACAACATGAAAAGAGGTTTTATGATGACAACATTTACAATCCATACAGTAGAATCAGCACCAGCAGAAGTGAAAGAAGTTCTTGAAACAGTAGAAAAAGATAACAATGGCTATATTCCTAACCTAATCGGTCTCTTGGCTAATGCACCGACTGCTTTAGAGGCTTACCGTACTGTCGGAGCTATCAACCGTCGCAACAGCCTGACACCCGTTGAGCGCGAAGTAGTGCAAATCACGGCAGCTGTGACAAATGGTTGTGCCTTCTGCGTCGCAGGTCACACAGCCTTTTCAATTAAACAAATCCAGATGAACGATGACCTGCTTCAAGCCCTTCGCAATCGTACTCCAATTGAAACAGATCCTAAATTGGACACCCTAGCTAAGTTTACCTTGGCAGTTATCAATACCAAGGGTCGTGTAGGAGATGAAGCGCTTAGTGAATTTTTAGAAGTCGGCTATACCCAACAAAATGCCTTGGATGTGGTTCTTGGTGTCAGCCTAGCAAGTCTCTGTAACTATGCCAACAATCTAGCCAATACACCAATTAACCCAGAATTGCAACCTTATGCTTAATTCATATCTGAGTAAAATGAAGTCTGAAATAATCGGACTTCGTTTTTTATCCCCTCATTTAAGCGCTTTTATGCTATACTGAAACTAACATGATTATTGGAGGTTGGTATGAAAAAACTCCCCTTAGTATTTTCTGGTTGTTTGCTAGGTTTGGCAGGAGCTGGAAATCTTATTTTAGATACGTTGCCAGTTCTGTCACATATACTGAGTTTATCAGGTTTAGTTTTATGGATTTACTTTCTGATTTTGCATCTGTTTAATTGGAAGGAAACCAAGCAAGAATTGACCAAGCCTCCTCTTTTGTCAGGAATGGCCACTTTTCCTATGGCTGGGATGATTTTATCTACCTATGTCTTTCGCGTATTCCCTCATCTTCCTTTAGTAGCGCAGGGTCTCTGGTGGTTTTCATTTCTCTTGGATTTGGTCTTGATTGCTGGTTTCACCATCAAGTTTGCCTGTCCAGGTCGAAGGGTTCATGCGACTCCAAGCTGGACAGTGCTTTATGTGGGGATAGCAGTAGCAGCCTTGACATATCCTCTGGTAGGCATCATCGAAATTGCCTATGCGACCTTGAGTTTTGGATTTCTCTTGACCTTCTATCTCTACCCGCTTATTTATAGCGATTTAAAGAAACATCCACTCCCACTAGCCATGCTTGGACAAGAAGGGATTTACTGTGCTCCTTTCTCTCTACTCTTGGCTTCCCTGGTTCGGGTTGGAGGAGCTAGCCTACCGACTTGGCTCTTAATCGTTATGATTTTGGCTTCTCAATCTTTCTTTTTCTTTGTTTTGACTCGCCTGCCCAATATTTTAAAACAAGGTTTTCAACCAGCTTTCTCAGCCCTCACTTTCCCAACCATTATCACAGCTACCTCGCTCAAAATGGCTCAGGGAATCTTGAAACTTCCATTTCTGGATTATCTGGTACTGGCTGAAATAGCTATTTGCTTAATTATTTTACTCTTTGTATTAGGTGCTTATCTGATTTGGTTACGAAAAAAGGTCTAGCTAGAAATAGCTAAACCTTATTTTTTATGGTTTGATAACTTCAGCGCCACCCATGTAAGGACGAAGAGCTTCTGGGATGGTCACAGAACCATCTTCATTTTGGTAGTTTTCAAGAATAGCAGCCACTGTACGTCCAACTGCAAGTCCAGAACCGTTCAAGGTATGGAGCAATTTTACCTTGCCATCTGCTTCATCACGGTAACGGATTTGGGCACGACGGGCTTGGAAATCTTCTGTGTTTGAACAGCTTGAGATTTCACGGTAATTGTTTTGTGCTGGAATCCAAACTTCCAAGTCGTAAGTCTTGGCAGCTGAGAAGCCCATATCTCCAGTAGAGAGAGCAACGACACGGTATGGAAGGTTGAGTTTTTGAAGGATATTTTCAGCGTTGGCTGTCATTTTTTCCAATTCTTCGTAAGATTCTTCTGGCTTGGCAAATTTGACCATTTCAACCTTGTGGAATTGGTGCAAACGAATCAAGCCACGAGTATCACGACCAGCTGAACCAGCCTCAGAACGGAATGATGGGCTCATAGCAGTGAAGTAGATTGGCAGGTCTTTACCGTCAAGGATTTCATCACGGTAGTAGTTTGTCAGAGGAACTTCAGCTGTAGGAATAAGGACGTAATTGCTGTCGCTGAGTTCAAAAGTATCTTCCTTGAATTTTGGATATTGACCAGTACCAAACATTGAATCATGGTTAACCATGTAAGGCGTGATGACTTCAGTATAACCTTCTTTGCCATGCTCGTCCAACATAAAGTTGTAGATAGCACGTTCCAAACGAGCACCGAGACCTTTATAGAAGAGGAAGCGAGCGCCTGTTACCTTACCGCCGCGTTCCCAGTCAAGGATACCAAGGTCTTCACCCAGATCCCAGTGAGCTTTTGGTTCGAAGTCAAACTCGAGTGGAGTCCCCCAACGGCGAACTTCCACATTGTCATCTTCATCAGCCCCAACAGGAACGCTGTCAGCAGGGATGTTTGGAAGAGTAGTGGTAAATTCTGTCAATTTAGCATCGATTTCTGCCAATTCAGCATCCAAGGCTTTGACTTCAGCAGATAGAGTTTGCATGGCAGCAATCTTGTCATCTGCATTTTCCTTGTTGCGCTTAGCCTGGGCAATCTCAGCAGAAACTGTGTTACGTTCTGCTTTTAAAGTTTCAACCTTGACCAAGATGTCACGACGTTTAGCATCGATTTCTTTCATCTCGTTTAAGATAGCAGCCTCTACACCACGTGTAGCCAATTTTTCTGCGACAGCATCAAAGTCTGTACGAATACGTTTGATATCTAACATAAGAACTCCTTTATGAAAAAAGCACACCTGACAAAGCGTTGGAGTGGCAGGGCCACGGTTCCATCCAACTTCACAGGTGTGCACTTGATTGTGTATGTAATTGTTACTAACGGTAGAATTTCACCTATCCCTCCTATCTGCTCGCAGCACCCGCAGACTTTCTGAAAGAAGAAGATAACCTACTTATCCGTTGCTATGATTATACTAAAGTTTCTACTTTTTTGCAAATAGATTTTTAAATTTTTGACTAATGGTTTGAATCAGGGTCGGAAGTTTGACGACCTTGTCATTGCCCAGTTTTTCGCGTGCAATTTTGAGAATGGCACCTGAGTCTTTTGATGCAAAGAGGAATTTTCCTCTGTCTGTAAAGACTTCGAAGTGGCGACTGATTTTGCGACCAGTGACATTGGCTCCAATCTGGTTGATATGGTCCCAAGGAATCTGGATAAATTGTTCGACATTAACATCTGGGTAAAATTCCAGAGCCTGATCTCCGACAAGGAATTTCCCAACTTTCCCAGCTATAGAGAGGTAGGAAGTTCCTGTCGTACTGAGAAGCACTGTTTTATTAAGTGATTGGGCCATGATTAGTCTTCCTTGCTTTCACCGAAAAAGGCATTATAGAGGGCTTTAATTGCCGCTTTTTCTTGGTCTTTATTAACAACAAACATGATAGAAACTTCACTAGAACCTTGAGACATCATCTGGATGTTGATCTTGTTTTCAGATAGAGCGCGTGTCGCAGTAGCAGTTACTCCGATATGACTCTTCATTTTTTCTCCAACAATCATAATGATTGAAAGGTCATGTTCGATTTCTGCATGGTCTACTTCAGCTTTTTGAACCAACTGACGCAGGATTTCTTCTTCCTTGATAGGAGTTAGTTCACGAGAACGAAGAATGATTGAAAGATCGTCGATACCAGTTGGCATGTGTTCCCAGCCGATGTTGAGGTCTTCAAGGATTTGCAGAACCTTGCGACCAAATCCAATCTCGCGGTTCATGAGGTATTTAGACATGTTGATGCTGACAAAGTCAGAATCACCGGCAATTCCCACTACTGGAAATTCATCACTACTGTGTTTTAGAACGATACGAGTACCTGGATGGTCAGGGTTGTTGGTATTCTTGATAACCAGAGGAATTTTTCCACGGTAGGCAGGAAGAAGAGCTTCGTCATGAAGAACTGAGAATCCTGCATAAGCCAACTCACGCATTTCACGGTAGGTCAACTCAGGAATCGAGTGTGGCTGGTGGATAATTCCTGGGTGAGCTGCAAAGATACCATCAACGTCTGTAAAGTTTTCATAGAGGTCGGCTTTTACACCTGCAGCAATGATAGAACCTGTAATATCAGAGCCTCCACGTGAGAAGGTACAGATTTGATTTTCCCTAGTAACTCCAAAGAAACCAGGAATGACAAGTACTTCATTTGCATTTGTCAATTCTTCAATCTTGTCGTAACTTGATGGCACGATGCGAGCGTTGCCAGGCTCACTTGTTACCACAATCCCAGCTTCTCTAGGATGAACATAGCGTGCATCGATACCGTTTTGATTAAAATAGGCAGCGATCAATTTAGCATTGTTATTTTCACCAGCTGCTAGGAAAGTATCGTAGAGAAATTCATTTTCATCAATAGGAAGAGTTGCCAAGGCACGAATGCTTTTTGAAATTTTCTCTAGAACAGCTGGTTTTAGTCCTAATTCACTAACCATGGCAGCATAGCGGTCGATAATCCAGTTTTGACTCTTGCTAATATCGTTACCAGCAACATAGTCGCGGTAGTATTTAATCAAGGCATCCGTAACCTTAGTATCTTCAGCATTGCGTTTACCAGGCGCAGAAACGACTACAAAACGGCGCTCTTTATCGCTTTTGACAATGTTTAAAACTTTTTCTAATTGACTAGCAGAGGCAAGAGAGCTACCTCCAAATTTAACAACTTTCATAAGAACTCCTAAAGTAAGTATTTTATACGATTATAGCAGAAAGAGAGCCTTTTTTCAATGAAGAAAATAAGCTATTTTACAGGGAAAGATAAGGAATCTAAAATCGGCTGATACACTTATTACATTCTTATTCTTGCTTTTTAAGAGTAAAAAAGATATACTTTGATAATGAAATAATTTAACTTGCTTATAAAAACAAAAAGGAGTCCAGATGGAACATATTATTTATCAGCTTGAAGAGGATTTGGCAATTATTACTTTAAACCGTCCTGATGTCGCTAATGGTTTCCATATTCCCATGTGTGAGGAAATTTTAGAAGCCTTGACTCTGGCGGAAGAGGATCCAGCTGTGCATTTTATCTTGATCAATGCGAACGGCAAAGTCTTTTCAGTTGGGGGAGATCTAGTAGAGATGAAGCGGGCAGTGGATGAGGATGATATTCCATCATTGACGAAAATCGCAGAACTAGTCAATGCTATTTCTTATAAAATCAAGCAAATTGCAAAGCCTGTTTTGATGGAGGTTGATGGGGCTGTTGCAGGTGCCGCAGCCAATATGGCTGTTGCTGCAGATTTCTGTTTAGCGACCGATAAGGCTAAATTTATCCAAGCCTTTGTTGGAGTTGGTTTGGCTCCAGATGCAGGAGGAATTCATCTCTTGAGCCGAAGTATTGGTGTGACGCGTGCTGCTCAACTAGCCATGACAGGAGAGGCTTTGACAGCAGAAAAAGCTCTAGAGTGGGGTGTGGTTTACCGTATTTCTGAAGCTGATAAGTTAGAAAAAACCAGAGAACAGCTTCTTAAAAAATTAAGACGTGGTTCAAGCAATTCCTATGCTGCCATCAAGAAGTTGGTTTGGGAGAGCCAATTTAAAGATTGGCAAGATTATGCTGTTTTAGAACTGCATCTACAGGAATCACTGGCCAAAACAGAGGATTTCAAAGAAGGAGTTCGGGCCCATTCGGAGAGAAGAAGACCGAAATTTACTGGAAAATAAGAAAATACTTGCACCATTCTTTGAAGTTTGATATAATTTCTTTGTCAAATGTTTTGATTGTGAAAGTTTTTTGAAAGGGAGGGAAAAGAGATTGGACTACCAACGAATTAATGAATATTTAACATCTATATTTAACAATGTCCTCGTCATCGAGGAAGTTAGCTTGAGGGGTAGTCGTTTCAAAGATATCTCCATCAAAGAAGTCCATACAATCGATGTAATTGGAAAATTCCCAGACGTGACGCCAAGTCAAGTGTCGAAAGAGTTAATGGTGACTCTTGGGACTGTTACGACGAGTTTAAATAATCTCGAACGTAAGGGGTACATTGAACGCATTCGTTCAGAGCAGGATCGTCGTGTGGTGCATCTGCATTTGACAAAGAAGGGTCGCTTGGTTCATAGACTACATAAACGCTTCCATAAGGCCATGGTTGAAAATATTATTGACGGTATGAGCAAGGAAGAAACTGAAGTTATGAGCAAAGGTTTGACGAAACTTTATCAATTTTTGGAGGATTTGAAATAATGGCTTTTGCAAAACTAAGCCAGGTTGCTCATTATGTGCCAGAGCAAGTGGTTACAAATCATGATTTGGCCCAGATTATGGATACAAATGATGAGTGGATTTCAAGTCGGACGGGAATACGACAAAGGCATATTTCAAGAACAGAATCTACTAGTGATTTGGCTACAGAAGTTGCCAAGAAACTGATGGCAAAAGCTGGAATCACAGGAGAGGAGTTGGATTTTATCATCCTAGCCACCATCACTCCAGATTCGATGATGCCCTCTACAGCTGCTCGAGTTCAAGCCAATATTGGTGCGAATAAGGCCTTTGCTTTTGACTTAACAGCTGCTTGTAGTGGATTTGTATTTGCCTTGTCAACAGCTGAAAAGTTTATCGCCTCTGGTCGCTTTCAAAAAGGCTTGGTGATTGGTAGTGAAACCCTCTCTAAGGCAGTCGATTGGTCAGATCGATCAACAGCTGTCTTGTTTGGAGATGGTGCTGGTGGTGTCTTGCTAGAAGCTAGCGAGCAAGAGCATTTCTTGGCTGAGAGTCTCAATAGTGATGGGAGTCGTAGTGAGTGTCTGACCTATGGACATTCAGGCTTGCATTCTCCATTTTCAGATCAAGAAAATGCAGAGTCCTTTTTGAAGATGGATGGGCGCGCAGTCTTTGATTTTGCCATTCGAGATGTAGCCAAGTCTATTAAACAGACTATTGATGAATCTCCTGTAGAGGCGACAGACTTGGATTATCTGCTACTTCATCAGGCCAATGACCGTATCTTGGATAAGATGGCTAGAAAAATCGGTGTTGACCGAGATAAGATTCCAGCCAATATGATGGAATATGGCAATACCAGTGCAGCAAGTATCCCGATTTTACTTTCAGAGTGTGTAGAACAAGGTCTTATCCATTTAGATGGTAGTCAGACTGTTCTTCTATCAGGCTTCGGTGGAGGCTTGACCTGGGGCACGCTCATTCTTACAATTTAGGTAATCATGTGGTGAACACATTGTTATAAAAAACTATTTATTTTAAAGGAGTCCTATCATGGCAGTATTTGAAAAAGTACAAGAAATTATCGTTGAAGAACTTGGAAAAGACGCATCAGAAGTAACACTTGAATCAACTTTTGATGATTTGGACGCAGATTCATTGGACTTGTTCCAAGTAATCTCAGAAATCGAAGATGCTTTTGATATCCAAATCGAAGCAGAAGATGACTTGAAAACAGTTGGTGACTTGGTTGCCTACGTTGAAGAGCAAACAAAATAATACTCAATGAAAATCAAAGAGCAAACTAGGAAGCTAGTCGCAGACTGCTCAAAACACTGTTTTGAGGTTGCAAATAGAGCTGATGTTGTTTGAAGAGATTTTCGAAGAGTATAAGCAGAATACAAATAGAAGGAGTAGGGAAACCCGCTCCCTCTTGTTTAGGCAATAGTTTGATTTTCAAATTATGACAGTATCGAACTATTACGTAAGCAAGAAATGATGGAGGCACCATGAAAACGCGTATTACAGAATTATTGAACATTGATTATCCTATTTTTCAAGGAGGAATGGCCTGGGTTGCTGATGGTGATTTGGCAGGAGCTGTTTCCAAGGCTGGAGGACTAGGCATTATCGGTGGGGGAAATGCCCCTAAAGAAGTTGTCAAGGCTAATATTGATAAGATCAAATCATTGACGGATAAACCTTTTGGCGTCAACATCATGCTCTTGTCTCCATTCGTGGAAGATATTGTAGATCTCGTTATCGAGGAAGGTGTTAAGGTTGTTACAACAGGCGCAGGAAATCCTGGTAAATACATGGAACGCTTCCACGAAGCAGGGATTACAGTTATTCCTGTTGTACCAAGTGTTGCTTTAGCTAAACGCATGGAAAAAATCGGTGCGGATGCTGTTATTGCAGAAGGAATGGAAGCTGGGGGGCATATCGGTAAATTAACAACCATGACCTTGGTGCGCCAGGTAGCTGCCGCTGTATCTATTCCTGTTATTGCTGCAGGAGGGATTGCAGATGGTGAAGGTGCTGCAGCTGGCTTTATGCTAGGTGCAGAGGCTGTTCAGGTTGGAACGCGTTTTGTCGTTGCAAAAGAGTCTAATGCCCATCCAAATTATAAGGCGAAAATTTTAAAAGCTAGGGATATTGATACTACGATTTCAGCACAACACTTTGGCCATGCTGTTCGAGCTATTAAAAATCAGTTGACTCGTGATTTTGAAAAAGCTGAAAAAGATGCCTTTAAACAAGAAAATCCTGATTTGGAAATCTTTGAACAAATGGGAGCGGGTGCTCTAGCCAAAGCGGTTGTTCACGGAGATGTGGATGGTGGCTCTGTCATGGCAGGTCAGATTGCAGGGCTTGTTTCCAAAGAAGAAACAGCTGAAGAAATCCTAAAAGATTTGTATTACGGAGCAGCTAAGAAAATTCAAGAAGAAGCCTCTCGTTGGGCAGGAGTTGTAAGAAATGACTAAAACAGCCTTTTTATTTGCTGGCCAAGGCGCCCAGTATCTAGGGATGGGCCGTGATCTCTATGATCAGTATCCGATTGTCAAAGAAACGATTGATCAAGCCAGTCAGGTACTTGGTTATGATTTGCGTCATCTCATTGATAGGGAAGAAGAAAAACTCAATCAGACCCGCTATACGCAACCAGCTATTTTAGCAACTTCAGTTGCTATCTACCGGTTATTGCAAGAAAAGGGCTATCAGCCTGATATGGTTGTTGGTTTGTCTCTTGGAGAATATTCTGCCTTGGTGGCCAGCGGTGCCTTGGATTTTGAAGATGCGGTAGCCTTGGTTGCTAAGCGTGGAGCCTATATGGAAGAAGCGGCTCCTGCTGGATCTGGTAAGATGGTAGCAGTTCTCAATACGCCAGTAGAGGTCATTGAAGAAGCCTGTCAAAAAGCTTCTGAACTTGGAGTGGTTACCGCAGCTAACTATAATACACCTGCACAAATCGTGATTGGTGGAGAAGTGGTTGCAGTCGATCGAGCTGTCGAACTCTTGCAGGAAGCAGGTGCCAAACGCTTGATTCCTCTCAAGGTTTCAGGACCTTTTCATACCGCTCTCCTTGAGTCTGCTAGCCAGAAACTATCTGAAACTCTAGCTCAGGTAAGTTTTTCAGATTTTACTTGTCCCCTAGTCGGCAATACAGAAGCTGCAGTTATGCAAAAAGAAGACATTGCTCAACTCTTGACGCGTCAGGTCAAGGAACCAGTTCGTTTCTATGAAAGTATTGCAGTTATGCAAGAAGCAGGCGTAACCAACTTTATCGAGATTGGACCGGGGAAAGTCTTGTCAGGCTTTGTGAAAAAAATTGATAAGACAGCTAAACTAGCCAATGTTGAAGATCAGGCTAGTTTGGAAACTTTGCTAGAAAACAAGTAATCCCTTCTCCCATAAATACAAGAGGAAACAGGAGAAAAGAATGCAACTAAAAAATAAAAATATCTTTATTACAGGTTCGAGTCGTGGAATTGGTCTTGCTGTTGCCCACAAGTTTGCTCAAGCAGGAGCCAATATTGTTTTAAACAGTCGTGGTGCAATCTCAGAAGAATTGCTCGCTGAATTTTCAGACTACGGTGTCAAGGTGGTTCCTATATCAGGAGACGTGTCAGATTTTGCAGACGCTAAGCGTATGGTTGATCAAGCTATTGCAGAGCTGGGTTCAGTAGATGTTTTGGTCAATAATGCAGGGATTACCCAAGATACCCTTATGCTCAAGATGACAGAAGCAGATTTTGAAAAAGTGCTCAAGGTTAACCTGACTGGTGCCTTTAACATGACACAATCAGTCTTGAAACCGATGATAAAAGCCAGAGAAGGTGCTATCATTAATATGTCTAGTGTTGTTGGTTTGATGGGAAATATCGGTCAAGCTAACTATGCAGCTTCTAAGGCTGGTTTGATTGGTTTTACCAAGTCTGTGGCGCGTGAAGTGGCCAATCGCCATATCAGGGTCAATGCTATCGCACCTGGAATGATTGAGTCCGATATGACAGCTGTCCTATCAGACAAGGTAAAAGATGCCATGTTGGCGCAAATTCCTATGAAAGAATTTGGGCAGGCAGAGCAGGTTGCAGATTTAACAGTATTTTTAGCAGGCCAAGATTATCTAACTGGTCAAGTGGTTGCCATTGATGGTGGTCTCAGTATGTAGCAGAAGCTAGAGGTAAAAAAGATGAAACTAAATCGCGTAGTAGTAACAGGTTATGGAGTAACATCTCCAATCGGAAATACACCAGAAGAATTTTGGAATAGTTTGACAACTGGAAAAATTGGAATTGATCAAATTACGAAATTTGATCATAGTGACTTTGATGTGCACAATGCGGCAGAAATCCAAGATTTTCCTTTTGATAAATACTTTGTAAAAAAAGATACCAATCGTTTTGATAACTATTCTTTGTATGCCTTGTATGCAGCCCAAGAGGCTGTCAACCATGCCAATCTGGATGTAGAGGCTCTTGACAAGGATCGTTTTGGTGTTATTGTGGCTTCTGGTATTGGTGGAATCAAGGAAATTGAAGATCAAGTGCTTCGCCTCCATGATAAAGGACCAAAACGTGTGAAACCATTGACTCTTCCAAAAGCCTTGCCAAATATGGCTTCAGGAAATGTTGCTATGCGTTTTGGAGCAAACGGTGTTTGTAAATCTATCAATACTGCCTGCGCTTCATCAAATGACGCGATTGGGGATGCCTTCCGCTCGATTAAGTTTGGTTTCCAAGACGTTATGTTAGTAGGTGGTTCAGAAGCCTCTATCACACCTTTTGCTATTGCTGGTTTCCAAGCCCTAACTGCTCTCTCAACTACAGAGGACCCAACTCGTGCTTCCATTCCATTTGATAAGGACCGCAATGGGTTTGTCATGGGTGAAGGTTCAGGGATGTTGGTTCTTGAAAGTCTTGAACACGCCGAAAAACGTGGGGCAACGATACTCGCTGAAGTGGTTGGTTACGGAAATACTTGTGATGCCTACCACATGACTTCTCCTCATCCAGAAGGTCAGGGTGCTATCAAGGCCATCAAACTAGCCTTGGAAGAAGCTGAGATTTCTCCAGAGCAAGTAGCCTATGTCAATGCTCACGGAACGTCAACTCCTGCTAATGAAAAAGGAGAAAGTGGTGCGATCGTAGCTGTTCTTGGTAAGGAAGTACCTGTATCATCAACCAAATCATTCACAGGACATTTGCTGGGGGCTGCAGGTGCAGTAGAAGCTATCGTCACAATCGAAGCTATGCGTCATAACTTTGTACCAATGACAGCTGGAACAAGTGAAGTATCAGATTATATCGAAGCCAATGTCGTTTATGGACAAGGCTTGGAGCAAGAAATTCCATACGCTATTTCAAACACTTTTGGTTTTGGTGGCCACAATGCAGTTCTTGCTTTCAAACGTTGGGAGAATAAATAAGTATGAATTTAAACGATATTAAAGACTTGATGGCTCAATTTGACCAGTCAAGTTTGAGAGAATTTTCTTATAAAAATGGGACGGATGAGTTGCAGTTTAGCAAGAATGAAGCTAGACTTGTATCTGAAGCTGCACCTCAAGTTGCTCCAGCGCCCGTTCTAGCAACATCAAGTCCAGTAGCTCCTACATCTGCTCCAGCAGAGACTGTAACAGAAGAAGTTCCAGCTCCAGCTGAAACAAGTGTGGCTGCTGAGGGAGATCTTGTAGAGAGTCCACTTGTTGGGGTGGCTTACTTGGCTGCTGGTCCAGATAAACCTGCCTTTGTAACAGTTGGTGATAGTGTTAAAAAAGGCCAAACATTGGTCATTATCGAAGCCATGAAAGTTATGAATGAAATTCCTGCACCTAAGGATGGTGTGGTAACGGAAATTCTCGTTTCTAACGAAGAAATGGTTGAGTTTGGTAAAGGATTGGTACGCATCAAATGATCGATATTCAAGGAATCAAAGAAGCTCTTCCCCACCGTTATCCTATGCTCCTAGTGGATCGTGTCTTGGAAGTGAGCGAGGACACCATTGTTGCCATCAAAAATGTGACCATCAATGAGCCCTTCTTCAACGGTCATTTTCCTCAATACCCTGTCATGCCAGGTGTTCTGATTATGGAAGCCTTGGCGCAAACAGCTGGTGTCTTGGAGTTATCAAAACCTGAAAATAAAGGAAAACTGGTCTTTTACGCTGGTATGGACAAGGTTAAGTTCAAGAAGCAAGTTGTACCAGGCGACCAATTGGTTATGACAGCGACTTTTGTAAAACGTCGTGGCACCATAGCTGTGGTTGAAGCAAAGGCTGAAGTGGATGGCAAGCTTGCAGCCAGTGGTACTCTTACCTTTGCAATAGGGAACTAAGGAGGTTCTCCATGTTTCGAAAAATTTTAATTGCCAATCGTGGTGAAATTGCGGTTCGTATTATACGTGCGGCGCGTGAATTGGGGATCGCGACTGTGGCGGTTTACTCAACTGCTGATAAGGAAGCCCTTCATACACTTTTGGCAGATGAGGCAGTGTGTATCGGCCCTGGTAAAGCAACAGAGTCTTATCTCAATATCAATGCGGTTCTATCAGCTGCAGTTTTGACTGAGGCAGAAGCCATTCACCCAGGTTTTGGATTTCTCAGTGAAAATTCCAAATTTGCAACCATGTGTGAAGAGGTGGGAATCAAGTTTATCGGTCCATCTGGCCATGTCATGGATATGATGGGTGACAAAATCAACGCGCGTGCTCAGATGATCAAAGCTGGTGTTCCAGTCATTCCAGGTTCGGATGGAGAAGTGCATAACTCTGAGGAAGCTTTGATTGTTGCTGAAAAAATTGGCTATCCTGTTATGCTCAAGGCTTCAGCAGGTGGTGGCGGTAAAGGGATTCGTAAGGTTGAAAAACCAGAAGATCTTGTTTCAGCCTTTGAAACAGCCTCAAGTGAAGCTAAGGCCAATTATGGCAATGGTGCCATGTATATAGAACGGGTTATCTATCCAGCTCGTCACATCGAGGTTCAAATCCTAGGAGATGAACACGGAAATGTGATTCACTTGGGGGAACGGGATTGTTCTCTTCAACGAAATAACCAAAAGGTTTTGGAAGAAAGTCCTTCGATTGCAATCGGAAAAACGCTGCGTCATGAAATCGGTGCGGCTGCTGTTCGAGCTGCAGAGTCTGTTGGCTATGAGAATGCAGGAACCATTGAATTTCTTCTTGATGAAGCAAGTGGTAAATTCTATTTCATGGAAATGAATACACGTGTTCAGGTAGAGCATCCAGTAACAGAGTTTGTTTCAGGTGTGGATATCGTTAAGGAACAGATTCGCATTGCGGCAGGTCAGCCTCTGTCTGTTAAGCAAGAAGATATTGTCCTACGAGGTCATGCCATCGAGTGTCGGATCAATGCAGAAAACCCAGCCTTTAACTTTGCTCCTAGTCCAGGTAAGATTACTAATCTCTATCTGCCAAGTGGTGGAGTTGGCTTGCGCGTGGATTCAGCAGTTTATCCAGGCTATACCATTCCACCTTATTATGATAGTATGATTGCTAAAATCATCGTTCATGGAGAAAATCGTTTTGACGCCCTGATGAAAATGCAACGTGCCCTCTATGAATTAGAGATTGAAGGGGTGCAGACCAATGCTGATTTCCAGCTTGACCTCATTTCAGATCGCAATGTCATTGCTGGGGATTACGATACTTCCTTCTTGATGGAAACCTTCTTACCTAAATATCAAGAAAAAGAATAAAATGACCTCAAGAGTTTAAACCGAAAAGGGGAATCAATGGCTCTATTTAGTAAAAAAGATAAGTATATTCGAATTAATCCCAATCGTTCGGTTAGGGAAAAGCCTCAAGCCAAGCCAGAGGTTCCAGATGAATTATTCTCCCAGTGTCCGAGCTGTAAGCATACCATCTACCAGAAGGATCTGGGAAGTGAGCGTATCTGTCCGCACTGTAGCTATACCTTTCGTATTTCTGCCCAAGAACGCTTGGCTTTGACGATTGATATGGGTACCTTCAAGGAATTGTTTACGGGGATTGAAAGCAAGGATCCCTTGCATTTCCCTGGTTACCAAAAGAAACTGGCAACTATGCGTGAAAAAACAGGTCTGGATGAAGCTGTTGTGACAGGAACTGCTCTTATTAAAGGTCAGACTGTGGCTCTTGGGATTATGGATTCCAACTTTATCATGGCTTCTATGGGTACGGTTGTAGGGGAAAAAATTACTCGTTTGTTTGAGTATGCGACTGTTGAACAGTTACCAGTTGTTCTCTTCACAGCCTCTGGTGGAGCCCGTATGCAGGAAGGAATCATGAGTCTCATGCAGATGGCCAAGATTTCTGCAGCAGTTAAACGCCACTCAAATGCAGGACTCTTTTACCTGACCATTTTGACAGATCCAACGACTGGTGGTGTGACAGCTTCCTTCGCTATGGAAGGCGATATCATTCTGGCTGAACCACAGAGTTTGGTTGGTTTTGCTGGGCGTCGTGTTATTGAAAATACGGTTCGTGAAAGCTTGCCTGAGGATTTCCAAAAGGCAGAATTTCTATTGGAGCATGGCTTTGTGGATGCTATTGTCAAAAGAAGAGACTTGCCAGATACCATTGCTAGCCTAGTCAGATTGCACGGAGGGAGTCCTAGATGAATATTGCAAAAATAGTCAGAGAAGCGCGTGAGCAGAGTCGTTTGACAACCTTGGACTTTGCGACAGGCATTTTTGATGAATTTATCCAATTACATGGTGACCGTTCTTTTCGTGATGATGGTGCAGTTGTTGGCGGTATCGGCTGGCTTGGTGACCAAGCTGTAACAGTGGTTGGTATCCAAAAAGGCAAGAGTTTACAAGACAACCTCAAACGGAATTTTGGACAACCGCATCCAGAAGGCTACCGCAAGGCCCTACGGTTGATGAAACAGGCTGAAAAGTTTGGCCGTCCAGTTGTGACCTTTATCAATACTGCAGGTGCCTATCCTGGTGTGGGAGCGGAAGAACGTGGACAGGGAGAAGCTATTGCTCGCAATCTCATGGAAATGAGTGACCTAAAAGTTCCGATTATCGCTATCATTATCGGTGAAGGTGGTTCAGGTGGTGGTCTGGCTCTAGCAGTCGCAGACCGTGTCTGGATGCTGGAAAATTCTATCTATGCCATTCTAAGCCCAGAAGGCTTTGCTTCCATTCTATGGAAGGATGGCAGTCGTGCCATGGAAGCAGCAGAGTTGATGAAAATCACTTCACATGAGTTGTTAGAAATGGACGTGGTGGACAAGGTGATTTCTGAAGCAGGACTTTCTAGTAAAGAACTGATTAAGACTGTCAAAAAAGAACTTCAAGATGAGCTAGCTATACTCTCACAAAAACCGTTAGAAGAGTTGTTGGAAGAGCGTTACCAACGATTTAGAAAATACTAATACTCTTCGAAAATCAAATTCAAACCACGTCAGCTTCGCCTTGCCGTACTCAAGTACTGCCTACGGCTAGCTTCCTAGTTTGCTCTTTGATTTTCATTGAGTATAATTCTTCAGAATACGCAAAAACTAGAACTGGCAGTCAGTTCTAGTTTTTTGAGGTTCTTACTCTGTGTCGAGGACACAACAAAAGGTGCTTGGAAGACCAAACACCTTTTTGATTATTCATTTTCTTCAGTTACAAATTGACTAAGCAGTCCGTTGATAAAGCGGGCTGATTTTTGATCTGAAAAATTCTTGGCAAGTTCAATGGCTTCATTGACTGCTACCAGCTGAGGTGTATCAAATGAAGTGATTTCAAAGATACCCAAGCGTAGTAAGTTTTTTTCGACCAAGGTCAAGCGTTCAACTGTCCAGCCGGACTTGAGGTGCTGGTTGATTTGTTTATCCAACTCGTCTTTTTGAGCTTGAACACCAGAAACCAAGTTCAGAAGAAAGGCTGGAATTTGTACATCTTCATCTTCACGGTCATGTGTGTAGGCAAAGCGACAAGCTGTTTCCATGTCTGTGCCAAATTCAAGGCTCATGAGAGCTTGAAAAGCGCATTTACGAAGTTCGCGTCTAGATTCTAATAATGGACTAGTCATTGAGGAAGTCCTCGTTAAATAGATCTTTCAACTCAGGTTTTGGTGTTTTGTCTGGAACAATTCCTGTAACATGGATATTGACAGCAGCAAGTTCCACATCTGCCATATCATGGACAGCATCTTTGACCGCTTTTTGAATAGCAAGAGCCACTTTTGGTACTTTCACACCGTACTCAAGGTAGAGGTAGATGTCAGCAGTTAGCTCTTCGTTGCTTTCTTTTAAGTAGACGCCACGACCAAGAGAGAGTTTTGATAGGGTATCAGATACGGATTTATTTGAAAATGAATGGACACCATCAACTTTAGCAGTTGCGATGGCAATGATTTTTTCAAGTACACGTGGAGCGATAACGATTTCGCCAAATTGTTCTTCAGTTCCCATAGAATGACCTCTTTCTAGAGATTAGGCACGAGAAACGTAAGTTCCTTCTGCAGTGTTGATGATCAATTTTTGTCCAGCTTCGATGAAGTCAGGAACGTTGACAACAAGTCCAGTTTCCATAGTTGCTGGTTTACCAGAACCTGTAACAGTAGCACCTTTGATAGATGGTTGTGTTTCAGCAACTGTCAATTCAACAGTAGTTGGTACAGTTACACCGATTACTTCAGTTCCGTAGAATTGGATTTTCACATCAGAGTTTTCAAGGATGTAAAGCAATTCATTTTCAACGTTTACGACTGGAATTTCGTATTGGTCGTAAGTTTCAGTGTTCATGAAGTAGGCAGTTTCATCCATTTTGTACAAGTATTGAGCTGGAACAGTCTCGATAATAGCTTGTTCGAATTTTTCTTCTGGACGGTAGCTTGTGTCAAATGTAGAACCAGTACGGACATCACGCAATTTCATACGCATGATCGTGTTCCCTTTACCTGGTTTGTGGTGGCTAGCTTCCAAAACGCGGATCAATTTTCCGTCTGCAGTTTCAAATGTCATACCAGCTTTCAATTTGCTTGCTTCAATCATGTTTTTACCTCTTTAATAAATATTATTACTCTTCATTTTACCATAAAATCTTCTGGAAATAAAGCCAAAATAGTTATTGGGAGATGGTAGGAGCGAAAAAAACCAACCTCAGGGCTGGTTTCTTTTACATATTAGTCTTCTTTCAACTTCGCCAATTCCTGTGCAAGTAGTTTAAGAGCAACTTGTGGGTTGGCTTGACCTTTGGTTGCCTTCATAAGGAATCCTGTGAAGGCCTTGTCTGCGTTGCGTTTGCCTGACTTGAAGTCGGCAACGGCTGCTTCATTATCTGCAAAGACTTGGTGGATGATTGGGATTAAGACATCTGGATCTGAGATTTGCACCATGCCTGCTTTTTCCACGTATTCACGCGCGCCACCACCATTTTTAGCTAGGTGGACAAAGACTTTCTTGGCAATCTTAGACGAAATAGTACCGTCTTCGATGATGGCAATCATTTCAACCAAGTTTTCTGGCGTCAATTCGATTTGTTCCAGTGTCTTGCCTTCAGCATTCAAGAACTGAGCGACTTCACCTTGGAGCCAGTTAGAGACTTGTTTGGCATCGCCACCGAGAGCCACAGCTTTTTCAAAGAAGTCAGAAGTGACCTTGTTTGCAGTCAACTGGCTGGCATCGTAGTCTGACAAGCCAAGGTCAGATACGTAGCGCGCACGGCGTTCTTTTGGAAACTCTGGCAATTCTGTTCGCATTTTCTCAATCCACTCGTCTGAGATTTCAAAGAGTGGGAGGTCTGGTTCTGGGAAGTAGCGGTAGTCTGCAGCGCCTTCCTTAACACGCATGAGGATGGTTGCTTTGTTGGCTTCATCGTAACGGCGTGTTTCTTGGCGGATTTGACCACCTGAGCGAAGGATTTCAGCTTGACGTTGAACTTCGTATTCAAGACCTTTACGGACGTTAGAGAAAGAGTTAAGGTTCTTCAACTCAGTCTTGGTACCGAATTTTTCTTGACCATAAGGGCGAAGGGAGATGTTGGCATCCACACGCATCGAACCTTCTTCCATCTTAACGTCAGAAATGCCAGCATACTGGATAACTTCCTTGAGGGCAGTCAGATAAGCATAGGCTTCTTCTGGAGAACGCATGTCAGCTTCAGATACGATCTCAATCAATGGCACCCCTTGACGGTTGAGGTCAACATAAGAGTAGCCATCTGTACCGTGGGTGTTTTTACCAGCGTCTTCTTCTAGGTGGGCACGTTCGATACCGATTTTCTTAGTCGTACCGTCTTCTAGTTCGACTTCAATCCAGCCGTTGTAGCCGATTGGCTCATCAAACTGAGAAATTTGATAGGCTTTGGGATTATCAGGATAGAAGTAGTTCTTGCGGTCAAAGTGCATCTTTTTGTGGATGTCCATGTTGAGGGCAAGAGCAGCCTTGATACCGGCATCAACAACACCTTTATTGAGAACTGGCAGAACTCCTGGGAAGGACCAGTCAATCACGTTGGTGTTGGCATTTTGGTCATTTCCAAAGTGGGCAGAAGTAGGTGAGAAGATTTTTGAATTGGTGTTGAGCTCTACGTGGACTTCAAGTCCAATGACTGTTTCAAAGTTCATTAGTTGTCACCTCCAAAAATCACGGGTTGTTGTTTGTGGTAGTCTGTTGTTGCTTCAAAAGCAGCAGCAGCTTGGTAAATGGTTTCCTCTGAGTACTTAGGACCAATCAATTGGAGCCCGACAGGTAGACCTTGAGAGAATCCAGCAGGAATCGAAATTCCTGGGAGACCAGCTAAGTTGACTGGGATTGTCAAGAGGTCAGCCAAGTACATGGCAACTGGGTCGTGGTTGAGTGAATCCAAGTCATAGGCAACGCTTGGAGCAGTTGGACCCAAAATCAAGTCGTAATCCGCAAAGACTTTTTCGAAATCTTGGATGATGAGGGTACGGACCTGACCAGCTTTCTTGTAGTAGGCATCGTAGTAACCTGATGAAAGACTGAAAGTGCCTAGCATGATACGACGTTTCACTTCTTCACCGAAACCTTGGCTACGGCTGTTTACATAGATTTCATCAAGATTAGTCGCATCCTCTGCGCGGTAGCCGTAACGGATACCGTCAAAGCGTTGCAAGTTTGAGGAGGCTTCTGATGAAGCGATGATGTAGTAAACGGCAACCCCGTATTTAGAGTGAGGAAGGCTGACTTCTTCGACGATAGCACCAAGTTTTTCAAAGTGTTTGGCTGCGTTCAGGATAGTTTCCTTAACCTCTGGGTCAATTCCTTCACCGAGATATTCTTTAGGCAAAGCAATTTTCATGCCCTTGATGTCTTGACCGATTTTTGAAGTAAAGTCGGCGATGCGGACAGGAGCAGAAGTAGAGTCTTTAGCATCTTCGCTGGCAATCGCGTTGAGCAAGAGGGCATTTTCCTTGACAGTTGGCGCAAAAGGTCCGATCTGGTCTAATGAGCTACCAAAGGCAATAAGACCGAAACGAGAAACTGTTCCGTAGGTTGGTTTGAGACCAACGATCCCGTTGAAGGCAGCAGGTTGGCGGATAGAGCCACCAGTATCAGAACCAAGTGACAAGCGAACTTGTCCTGAAGCTACAGCTGCGGCAGAACCACTTGATGAACCCCCAGGAACCTTGCTGTGGTCCCAAGCGTTTTTAGTTGCTCCGTAGTGTGAAGTTTCACCTGAACCACCCATGGCAAATTCGTCCATGTTGGTTTTTCCGACAACAATCATGCCTTTAGCTTTTGCATTGGCAACCGCGGTCGCATCAAAGATTGGCTCGTAGTTGTAGAGCATTTTTGAGGCTGCAGTTGTGAGGATACCATCTGTAGAGATATTATCCTTAACAGCAAGCGGAATTCCTGAAAGGACATTGTCAGCGTCAATTCCAGCTTCATCAATAGCCTTAGCTTGAGCAAGGGCTTGCTCCTCAGCGATAGTAACAAAAGCGTTGATAGCTGTCTCGCGAGATTTGATATCTTCAAGCGTTGCTTGGGTCAATTCAGTTGCAGAAATTTCCTTAGACACAAGGAGATTGTGCAAGTCTTCAATTGTTTTATTGTTGAAAGTCATTAGGCATCTCCTCCATCGTCTAGGATAGCTGGTACCTTGATATAGTAGTTGTCTTTTTCAGGTACGTTTTTAAACAAGCGATCACGGTCTGTTCCTTCTTCGGCCACATCAGGGCGGAGTACAGTTTTGCGGTCAGCCATGGTCGTAGTAGGTACAACACCAGTTGTGTCGACTTCGCCCAGCAATTCAACCATGTCTACAATCTTAGACAAGGTAGTCGCAAAGGCAGCAGTTTCTTCTTCAGAGAATCTTAATTTTGAAAGATTGGCAACGTGTGTTACCTCTTCTTGCGTAATTTTCATCTTGCATCCTTTCGTGAAATGATGATTTTTAGTCTGTTCTATTTTACCATATTTTCCTATAAATAAGGGAGGGATAAGTGAAAAGAAATAGAAATTGAAAAAAATGCTAAAATCCGATATAATGGAGTGTTGAAAGGAATGGTAAAATCCAATGTAAAAATCATTCTTAGCTATTGAAACAAGAAAAATAGAGAATCAAAGAAAGAGAACTTATGAATATTCAAGAAGAAATTAAGAAACGTCGTACCTTTGCCATTATCTCTCACCCGGACGCGGGGAAAACAACCATCACTGAGCAACTGCTCTACTTTGGGGGCGAGATTCGTGAGGCTGGTACGGTAAAAGGGAAGAAAACAGGGACTTTTGCCAAGTCTGACTGGATGGATATCGAGAAGCAACGTGGGATTTCGGTGACTTCATCTGTGATGCAATTTGACTACGATGGCAAGCGCGTCAACATCCTCGACACGCCAGGGCACGAGGACTTCTCAGAAGATACCTATCGGACCTTGATGGCGGTGGATGCTGCGGTCATGGTGGTGGACTCTGCCAAGGGTATTGAGGCCCAGACCAAGAAATTGTTTGAGGTTGTGAAACACCGTGGCATTCCAGTCTTTACCTTTATGAACAAGCTAGACCGTGATGGTCGTGAACCACTAGACCTTTTGCAAGAATTGGAAGAAGTCTTGGGCATTGCTAGCTATCCAATGAACTGGCCAATCGGGATGGGGAAAGCATTTGAAGGCTTATATGACCTCTATAACCAACGCATGGAACTCTACAAAGGGGATGAGCGTTTTGCCAGCTTAGAAGATGGGGACAAGCTTTTTGGAAGCAATCCTTTCTACGAGCAAGTCAAGGATGATATTGAACTTTTAAATGAAGCTGGAAATGAGTTTTCAGAGGAAGCTATTCTGGCTGGAGAATTGACACCTGTTTTCTTCGGTTCAGCTTTGACAAACTTTGGTGTGCAGACTTTCCTTGAGACCTTCCTCAAGTTTGCTCCAGAACCACATGGACACAAGAAAACAGATGGTGAAATTGTGGATCCTTACGACAAGGATTTCTCAGGATTTGTCTTTAAAATCCAAGCCAATATGGACCCTCGTCACCGTGACCGTATTGCCTTTGTCCGTATCGTATCAGGTGAATTTGAGCGCGGGATGAGTGTCAATCTACCTCGCACTGGTAAGGGTGCTAAACTATCTAATGTTACTCAGTTTATGGCGGAAAGTCGTGAGAATGTGACCAATGCTGTGGCAGGAGATATTATCGGGGTTTATGATACAGGTACTTATCAGGTTGGGGATACCTTGACGGTTGGAAAAAACAAGTTTGAATTTGAACCACTGCCAACCTTTACCCCTGAAATTTTCATGAAAGTTTCTGCCAAGAATGTCATGAAGCAAAAATCCTTCCACAAGGGGATTGAGCAATTGGTGCAAGAAGGTGCTATTCAGCTTTATAAGAATTACCAAACAGGCGAGTATATGCTGGGAGCTGTTGGTCAACTCCAGTTTGAAGTGTTTAAACACCGTATGGAAGGCGAATACAATGCGGAAGTGGTCATGAGCCCAATGGGTAAAAAGACAGTTCGTTGGATTAAGCCTGAGGACCTAGATGAACGGATGTCATCAAGTCGCAATATCTTGGCTAAAGACCGTTTCGACCAACCAGTATTCCTCTTTGAAAATGACTTTGCCCTCCGTTGGTTTGCAGATAAGTATCCAGACGTAGAGTTGGAGGAAAAAATGTAACTCAGTACCAACAATTGGAACTAAAGTTCCTAATTGTTGGACTCTAGTCGCTATTTGGCGAACTAGCTAACTGCCTTACTAACTATGTTTAGCAAGTGTAATCGATTTGCCAAACTCCGTGTCGTAGTGTAACAATTGGGAAGCCTTATGTCATTTGAGCTATCCGTTATTATTAGAATAAGTCCATGAATGTTATTGTTCGTGGGCTTTTCATCGTAATTTTAGATAGTTAGAGTAGCTGTCTTTCTTACTAAATTTTGTCAATATAATGTTCTCCGCCCTTTTCTGTGCTAGTTCAGTAAAATTCTTTTATAAGACAAGAATTTCAGTAACTAAGGAGACTAATCAAAAACTTGATAGGATACATGTTTTCTTGCCAATCTACTAACGTAATATCCTAGTGGAATTATATGCATTGAAATTTAATATTGAACTCTAGCTAGCGCTGTGATTCGGCAATAGTATGATTGATTAATGAAATAGAATGTTTGAATATAGAAAATTTTATATTTTTATTCAAAGTAAAATAAATTAGAAGTATACAAAAAATAGCTCAATATATATATATATATATATATATATATATTAAATACGTGTTTGCTCTGTCTATAAAAAGATTTGTTTTAAACATAAAACGTTATTATATAGTGTTATTTTTTTTGAATTCTATTGATTTTTAAATCAATTTTTTTTATAATATCAAAGAATAACTTAGAATAGGGTGAATTATACCCTTAACCTAAGTTTAGATAAGGAGATAGCATGTTTTTCAGACGTCAAGAGGGTCAATATCGTGAAACTGATCGTGTGACCCGCTATAAGTTGGTGAAATCCGGTAAGCATTGGCTACGGGCTTCAACTTCTTTATTTGGTTTGTTTAAGGTTTTCCGTGGTAGTGTCGATACTACTCAAGTTATGACCGAAGTGGTTGAGAATCAAACAAACAATACAATTACAGGACTCGATATTATAAGGGGACTTGCAGCTACAGGAGCTGTATTAGGCGGAGCAGTGGCAACACAAACTACTGTTCATGCCAATGATGCGGTTGCTCTTGAAAAGATATTAGAGTCATCGGATGTTTTAGCTACAAATGATTCAGTCGTTCTTGGATCTGTTTCGAAAGCAAATCCAGAAGAATCGGCAAGTTTGTCACACTCAGAAAGCGAGAGTCTGTCTAGTTCAGAATCGACTTCTACTAGCCAATCAGTGAGTGCTAGCACTTCTGCAAGCGTGTCAGAAAGTACTTCTTCTTCTGTTAGTGCATCGACAAGTGCTTCAGCTAGTGTATCAGCAAGCACTTCTGTAAGTTCTAGTCAGTTGATGGTTCATTCAGTGGACAGTTCGGTTGCGACTAGCGCTGCTAGTGTTGAAACTGCTGGACAATCCGAATCTGCTTCAGCTGAAAATCAAGTAGTTAGTCAAGGTTTGCCAAACTCTAATTTATCTGCACCTGTCTTGGACTCTGCTAAGTCAGCAACAGGTTTGACAGATAAGAATTCAGAATTAACAAGCTTAGCAGGAGTGACTGCTGGTGCCTTGTCATCGGTAGAAGTATCTGCAAAGAAAAATGAAGAAGATCGTAAAAAACTAGCTAAAATTTCAGCTGAAATGGGTGAGTATTTAGCTAAGGCGGCAGATCTTCCAGATACAAGTGCAGCCATCCTTAAGGTAGAATCTGCTATAACTGAGATTGAGTCTGCTCTCAAGGATCCAACTGCTGATCTTGGTAGCGTTATCAACACGGCAACTTCGGCTCGTAACTCTATTGCCAATGCAGTTTTGCGTGCCACTTCAGGTGCGCGTGATGGCCGTAATGGACAAGCGATAGAGAGAGGATCTTCTCCTAGAGCATCATTCTCTAGTCATGGTACGAAAGCCTCAATTGCGTCTGCTAATTATAATCCAAATACTCATGAAGTTGTTTGGCGTATTAATATGCACGCTAACAATGCCTTGCATCATGTAGGGCTGATTGCGGATGTAGATTCCAATACGACGATTAATCGTGTGACCTTTAATGGACAAGAGATGGAGAAACGTGGTGGTTCAAGAAATGAGTATGTCTATGATATCCGCCATGATAAACAAAGAAACCTAGAAGCAACGCTTGAGGTTCATGCCACTGTAAATAAGCAGTCGAAAGCTGCTAGCTTGAACGCAAGAGTGGCTACAAGCAGTCAACCGTTTACAAGTGCGAATACTTCTGGGAATTATAGCGATTCAATCAGTTCAACTGTTCCAACTAGTGGGACAGGTCAGTCTAGAAGTGCAGCTGGTCAGAGCCGTGCGGCATCTCAGCTACCTAAGATTAGTTTGCCTAACGCTGTTACCTATTTTAATGACGACTCTATCTCCGAAATCAACATGCCAATGAGTGATGATAAGGGCATGGTAAGATTAGATCCAGGACCTAAGAATACAATTATCACTGGCTTAGCTGCTCCTAATTATCCAGCTACTAGCAGAAATGGTTATGGTGATCTTGGAGCATATGATAGATATGGTAAATTTACAGGATACCAGACATCATATAATGTAAAAATTGTTGGGACAATTGGTCGAAACAACGGAATAGGAAATCCTGGTCGTGCAGACGGGGCTTGGGAACCGTATAAACCTGGTGCGCACATTATTGAATATGTTGTAACAGATACCGACGGTCAAAAAGCTACGGCAGAGATGACTCTTAATATCAGGGGATTTAACGAGCGACAAGACCCTGTGAGTGGTGCGACGGTCACAGTTAATGACAAAGAACATCTAAGTCAAACAGAAAAAAATCAAGTCTTGGCTAATTTTAAAACAGCCAATGCTAGCATTCTTTTAAGTACAGACTACAAAAAAGGAACTGAAGAAGGTTCCCTAAGTGTAGCAGATAATGGCGTTGTAACCATTACTTATCGAGATCGTACCCAGGATACAGTCAATTCAAATCTGAAATATGGTGTAGAGAAGGTGACTGACACATTCTATGCAGTAAGTAATGAGTCGCTGTCTAATATAAATCCAAGAAGTCTTGTGCGCCCAGTTGGCGGAGCATCTGACCTCCCTAATGGGACAACATTTGCATGGAAACAAGCTCCTACAATGGAAGTAGGTAGTCGAGCTGCAACCTTAACGGTAACACACCCAGACAGAACTACAACAGATTTAACTTATAATTATACTGTTTATCCAAAGATTGAGACCAAAACCAATAATGGAGTTACTGGTCAATTTTATGCCTTTAAAGCAGTTCCAGGTAGTGATGCAACTGTTGCTGGGAAATACGCTAATAATATTGGTGGATTTTCAAATCTTTATCTCAATAACGATTCCCTTCCTTCAGGGTCTACATTTTCTTATGAGTATCGTCTGAATAACAATGCAAGTGCGCAAGTAAGTAGACAGGATGGGTCACCTAAATTTAGTGATGTCTGGCATACAACAGGTACTAACCCTGTGTCTCACCATACAACCTATACTGTAAAAGCAACTTATCCTAAAGGACGTCTTGGTGATGTAACAGCTTCAAATCCTGCTCTCACAAGTGAAGTGAGATTTGATTATACGGTAGTTGATCCGGTAGCTAAACAAGAGTATACTACAACAGTTGGTGACACAGCGCCTCTAAACGACATTATTTCAAATCCAAGAAATGCACTTAAAAATTCTGATACTAGTGTAGCAATTCCGACTGGTACAGATTATAGTTGGGTATTAACACCAGATGCTACAACTTCGGGTATTTTTAAGAAAGAAGTTACAGTTACTTTACCGCAAGGTTCAACAACTAAATCAAGGAATGCTACAAATGTTCCTGTAGTCATCAAAGTCAGACCAAACCCACCACAAATTTCAGCAGATCAAGTAACAAATACAGGTGGTCTTTCAAATAAAGGAATTACTGTAACGAATGCTCTACCAAATGCGCAGGTTACCTTGACAATTGGTGGTAAAACTGTTACTAAAGAAGCAGATGGTAATGGAAATGTAATCTTCTCTTCTACTGAGGTTGCAGATGGAAATGGATTGCTTCCAACAGGAAACGTAACAGTTAAACAAAGTAAGGCGTTTACTAATCCTGTAACGAATTCAAATGAAACTTTGGAATCGGATGTAGGGACAGTTGCTATTACACCTGAAACAGAAAAGCCACAAGTTATTGATACGGTAGTCAAAGTAAAGAATGACGATAACACATGGTCAGATGCTCCTAAAACATCGGAAAATGGTACCCCTGTATATACTTTCTATTCTGGAGATTCATTAGCATTTACAGCTAAGTTCAAAGATAATAGTGGTGTTGTCAAAAATACAGAAGTTCGTAATGGAGCACCAGGGACTCCTGAAATTAACAATCTTTTCCATAATGATACATGGGGAACAACTGTTATCAATAAAGTCACAGCTAAGACTACAGCTACTGCTAACCAACCAGCTGTGACAACCGTTACAGGTACTATTAATCCAGACTTGAGCTATGATTCCAGAAATAAAATTACACGCTCTATAACTGCAGATGATTTTTCAAATCTCCGATCAGACGGAACTACCTTTGTTCTTAAACAGGGTGAGTTGAAAGATAGATTGGGTGAAGTAGCAATTCCTAAGATAACTGTTGGAGACATTAGCAATTTAACTCCTACAGATAAAAATGCTATTAAAACAGCTGTTGAAAATGCCTATCCAAAGGATAAACATCGTATCAGTACATACACTCAACAGAATGATGGAAGTGTATTGATTACCTATAAAGATGGAACGTCCAGAACAGTTACTCCTAATTTGGACTATGGTGTTGAAGCCGCGAGCAATGTATTTTACACCTATGTTGGAGAAGGTGACACGATTCATCCAAAAGACGTAATTAAAGCTGTTAACGGCGGAACTATTCCAAGTGATGCTGTTGTAACCTGGTCACAAGCGCCAGATGTGACAAACTCAGGAAACAACAAAAAAGCAGAAGTGAAAGTGACTTATAGGAATGGAACAGTTAAGCTAGTCCCAGTAACCTATAGCACAATGTCTACTTATGATGCTAAGGCACCAATTTATGATTGGGCTGGAGAAGCACCACGATATGGACGAGACCGAGCAGCATATTTAAAACAAAGTGGTAATGACAAGATACCAACTGGAACCGAGGGGGCTTGGTATGATGCGAACGGAAATGTTGTAGGAGATACTTCGCCAATCCCAGCAACAAACGTAGCTGGAACGCATGAGTATCGCCTGAAAGTTACCTATCCAAAGGGACGATTTGATAATAGTACGGTTAAGCTCAGCAAGGATGTAACGGTCAGACAAATCGTTGTAAATCCTGTTAAGAAGGCAGACTTGACCTATGTGCAAGGAGCAACAGATGTTGCAAGTGCTTCTGATGTGCTCAAAAATAGTAGCAATACAACATCAGGCACTGAAGCGTTTCCGGCAGGAACAACATTTGAGTGGGTAGGGGGTACACCATCTACTGCTACACCAGGAATCTTTGAGAAGAAGGTTAAAGTTACACTTCCGCCAGATGCAAATGGTCAACGAATTTCGAAAGAAGTACCTGTAGCTATCAAAGTTAGACCGAACCCACCACAAATTGCAGATGACCAGCTAAGAAATACAGGTGGTTTATCAAATAAGGGAATTACTGTAACGAATGCTCTACCAAATGCGCAAGTAACCTTGACGATCGGTGGTAAAACAGTTACGAAACAAGCTGATAATGCAGGAAATGTAACCTTCTCTTCTACTGATGTTGCAGATGGTAATGGCTTACTTCCGACAGGAAACGTAACAGTTAAACAAAGTAAGGAATTTGATAATCCAGTAACGAATAAAAAAGAAACTTTGGAATCGGATGTAAGGACAGTTGCTATTACACCTGAAACAGAAAAGCCACAAGTTATTGATACGGTAGTCAAAGTAAAGAATGCTGATAATACATGGTCTGATGTCCCTAAATCAATGGAAAATGGCATTCCTGTGTATACTTTCTATTCTGGAGATTCATTAGCATTTACAGCTAAGTTCAAAGATAATAGTGGTGTTGTTAAAAATACAGAAGTTCGTAATGGAGCACCAGGGACTCCTGAAATTAACAATCTTTTCCATAATGATACATGGGGAACAACTGTTATCAATAAAGTCACAGCTAAGACTATAGCTACTGCTAACCAACCAGCTGTGACAACCGTTACAGGTACTATTAATCCAGACTTGAGATATGATTCCAGAAATAAAATTACACGTTCTATAACTGCAGATGATTTTTCAAATCTCCGATCAGACGGAACTACCTTTATTCTGAAACAGGGTGAGTTGAAAGAAAAATTCCCAGGTAAAGTGCCAGCGACAGTTCAAGTAACTAATGCGACAACTCCATCAGAAAATGATAAACAAAAGATTCTTGCAGCGGTGAAGGGTTCAAATCCACAAGAGGCAAATCGTATTAGTGGCTATGCACTTAAAGATAACGGTGCTGTATCAGATGGTAAAGTAACAGTAATTATTACCTATAAAGATGGCACAACAAATGAAGTGAAAGTGCCAGTATCGGATTCTGAAGCGTCTCAATCTGCCTCTGCCTCAGCATCGATAAGTGCAAGCCAGTCAGCATCGACAAGTGCGAGTCAATCAGCAAGCACTTCAGCTAGCCAGTCAGCATCAACGAGCGCAAGTACTTCAGCAAACACATCAGCAAGTACATCGGCATCAACGAGCGCAAGTACGTCAGCAAGCACATCGGCAACAACAAGCGCAAGTACTTCAGCAAGAACATCGGCAACAACAACCGCAAGCACGTCAGCAAGTACGTCAGCTACAACAACCGCCAGTAAATCACCAAGCCAGCCCACATCAACAAATGCAAGCACCTACGCAAACA
>ERZ1699236.40-NODE-40-length-57794-cov-10.797562_pt1 | contig 57794 bp, 55 predicted proteins | sample MGYA00581538_ERZ1699236 | MGnify/ENA primary metagenome ERZ1699236 (study PRJEB42319, sample SAMD00040336) | human oral metagenome | material: saliva | host: Homo sapiens | study: EMG produced TPA metagenomics assembly of PRJDB4115 data set (Metgenomic analysis of... | reverse complement strand
CTGCAACGGCAGTAATTCCTGCACCTTTTTCCAATTTTTTAGCCATGTAGTCTTGGAAATAGACTGCAAATGGTGCCTTACCATTGATAACCAAGTCAGAAGAACTTTCTTCTGGTGGCAATTTCAAGTCAACATCCACTCCAGCTTCTTTGAAATAACCTTTTTCCTTGGCAACATAAAGCCCTGTGTGGTTGGTATTTGGTGTCCAGTCTAGGATAAAGTCAATTTTCTTGAGTTCTGCCTCTTTGTTGTCTTTAGAAGCAGTTCCTTGGCCACAGGCCACAAGCACAACAGCTAGAAGAGCTGTTAAAACAGTTAAAAACACTTTCCATGTTTTCTTCATTTTCTTTCCTCTTTTCTTTTTCAGAAACATTCTTATTCTACGAACGTTTCCATTTAATAACATATTTCTCGCTGATATCGACCAATTTCATACCAAGAAGACTGATAATCGATACCAGAATAATAATAGCAAACATGGTATCATACTGAAACAGTTTTTTGGACTGAATCATATAAACACCAAGACCCTCAAAGCCTCCCAACCACTCAGATACCACTGTTGTGATAAAGGCGTAGGAAACACTGACCCTCAGACCGGCATAAAAGTAGGGTAGGCTGACAGGGATTTTAAAATGCCACAGGATTTGCCAAGGTTTGGCCCGCATCAGACTAAACAAGGTCAGCATATCCTTGTCACAATGCCTAAAACCGTCCAAAATGCTGACGATAATAGGAAAAGTTGTCGTCAAGATAATCAAGACAATCTTGGGCAAAATCCCATAACCTAGCCACAAGACCAGAATAGGAGCTATGGCAATGGTCGGGATAGTCTGAACAACCACCATCATAGGGTAAATCAAGTCATTGAGCCAAGTCAAACTGTCCATAAGTACAGCCATGAGACAGGCAATCAAGACTCCCAAAACCAACCCCAATAAAGCCACTCTCAAGGTGGCCCAGCTATGGTGCCAGAGAAATTCTCTATCACTCACAAAAGACTGGAGGATTTCAAGAGGGGTCGGCAGGATAAACTTAGGAAGAAGTTTAAGCAACCCTGCTAACTGCCAGATTGACAAGACTCCCAGAAAGCCCAATAGACTAATGTGTCGTCTCAGTATACTTTTCAAGTTTCTCATCAATACTTAAAATCTCTCCTACATTTATTTTGACATTGGCAAAGACATTGTCTGCCTCCTGTCCTGCTACTTCCAACGCTTCTTTGAGAATGCGCATAAGCTCATCAAACTCCCCTTCCAAGACCGTTTCAAATGGTGTCACCACCATGGTCACTTCTTGAGCTTGCAGATAGGCAATGACCTGATCGATTACGTAAATCCGATCAATCCCCTGTGCTAGGGGTAAAACTTGCAAGGCGATGCTTGCTTTCATAAAAACCTCCTCTTCTCATTTTCCTTTTTACAAAAAGAAAAACCTTTACCATATATGGAAAAGGTCAAGAATAGACTAAGTATCGTTCCCTACGCTGGCATTACCCAGATCAGGTGCGGTCGAAGTTTAACACTTCCTCTCAGACTGTACACAGACTCCCATATATTATATGGACATATGATAGCGCAAAATAAAAAAAATGTCAAGGAAACTGCTTACAGAAAAAGTAGGAAAAATTTCCTACTCCACTTTTCTATACTCGTTCTCCATCACTATTTACTCTATAACCATCCACCGTCGTATTGACAGCTAAGGCACCTGAAGAGTAAGAATAATACCACTTACCAGAGACTTGATACCATCCTGTTTTCATTGCCCCTGAACCATCCAGATAATACCACACTCCATTTTCCTTTAACCAGCCTGTCTGCATTTCACCAGATGATTTCAAATAATACCAGCTAGAACCATCCTTCAACCAGCCTGTTGATTTAGACCCATTTGATTTGAAATGATACCAACTACCATTTATTTTCTTCCAACCGACAGTCAGAACATCATTAGAACTATCTTCTGGTTGATTCTGCGATGAAGAAACCTCCTCTAACTGGATATAGCGACGACTTCCACTATAAGATATATAACTCAACCACTTGTACCCATCTTTTTCAAGTACCTGATCATAATGAACACTCTCACCTGGAGAATAATAGGCAAGTGAGGCTGCACTATCTAAAGGTTGATTTTTAATAGCTGCCTTATTCTTAAAATAATGAGTTCCTCCTGTCGAAGACGAAGGTTGACTATTGAATACTTTGCTACTACTTACTACATTACCTCCCTCCAAATCTTTAAAATGAATAAATCCTGTCATCGTATTCGCTTTTACAATTCGTTTATTATAGGATCCTGTATAACCATAGTTGTATTCCTCAATTTCTATATTATCCCCCATTACATTTGAAACCCAGGCAACATGACCATATCCTCCTGCAGTAGACCAAGCAATAGATCCAATAGCTGGTGTATTATCTACACGATATCCTTCACGACGAGCACGATAGCCCCATTCATTCGCATTTCCATAAGCTCCTGTAATCTCAAAACCATTGACACTACTCAATCGAAAGGCTGCAAATGAAGTACACTGACGAGAGTACATGCGCCACTTATCAATCTCCTGACTCCCATTTTTATAATAAACAGGATAATCATCCCCACGCGCAATCGATCCATTTCCTCCGGAATAGGCATATACACTATCACTCGCTGCTAGTATCAATCCTACTACTAAAAAAGGAACAACCTTTTTAGCTGATTTTCTAAAAGAAAATCCTGTCTCTGTTACTTTGAATGGTAAAACTTTCATTCTTCCTCCTTGAAAAATAATATAAATTGAAGATTGCCTTCACTTAAACTATTCGGAGAAAAAAGAAAAAGTGAGAAAATTTCTCACTTTAGTCCAAATAATGAATCAAATTTTTTTCCGTAAGGATATCTGAGTAAGTAAAGGATTCAACGTAAACATTAGTTTGTTTATCTCCTTCAACATTCCCAAATTCCACAATAAATAGGGATGGATAAACTTCAATTAACTTACCCAATCTATTTTTTTGGCGCTTACGCCCATTTTCCAAAGTCATTTCAATTACATGACCCTCATGCGCCTTGATTTCCTCTTTAATTTTTTTCATCTTAGCTACATCTGTAAATGCATCTGTCATCTTATTTCCTCCCTTTTTGAAATACTTGAAAATTTATTGTATTCTTTTTGGAAAATTAATTCCACCGTTCCACGAGCTCCACTACGGTTTTTCTCGATAATAACTTCTACCTTATTATTTGGTATGCCTTCCTCTTCTTCACCACCACGCTCATAGTAGTCGTCGCGATAAAGAAAGGCTACGATATCAGCGTCCTGCTCAATAGATCCAGATTCACGAATATCAGACAAGACTGGTCTCTTATCCTGACGTTGTTCTACACCACGAGAAAGCTGACTTAGAGCGATTACTGGAACTTTCAGTTCTTTTGCTAGAATTTTCAGCTGACGTGAAATTTCTGAAACTTCTTGTTGACGATTTTCTCGGCCTGTACCCGTAATCAATTGCAAGTAATCTATCAAAATCAAACCAAGATTGCCCGTTTCTTGAGCAAGTTTACGTGAGCGAGAACGAATTTCCGTAATCCGAATCCCTGGCGTATCATCGATATAGATACTCGCATTAGCTAGATTCCCTTGAGCAATGGTATACTTTTGCCACTCCTCATCAGTCAATTGACCCGTACGGATAGAATGGGATTCCACCAAACCCTCTGCAGCTAACATACGGTCTACTAGACTTTCCGCACCCATTTCGAGTGAAAAGATAGCAACCGTTTTGTCCAACTTAGTCCCAATGTTCTGAGCAATATTCAAGGCAAAAGCTGTCTTACCAACCGCTGGTCGAGCTGCTAGGATAATCAACTCCTCCTCATGAAGACCCGTCGTCATATGATCCAAATCACGGTAGCCCGTAGCAATCCCTGTAATATCAGTCGTTTGTTGAGAGCGTGCTTCCAGATTTCCAAAGTTGACATTCAATACATCTCGAATGTTCTTAAATCCACTTCGATTAGCATTTTCACTGACATCAATTAGACCTTTTTCTGCCTGAGCAATGATTTCATCAGCTGGTTGCGAAGCCTCGTAAGCTTGATTGACAGACTCTGTCAACTTAGCGATTAAACGACGTAGCATTGCTTTTTCTGCAACTATTTTAGCATAATACTCCGCATTAGCAGAAGTTGGCACAGAATTGACAATCTCAACCAAGTAAGACAAGCCACCAATATTCTGCAAATCACCTTGATTATCAAGGATGGTACGAACCGTTGTTGCATCTATAGCATCGCCACGATCGGATAAATCGACCATAGCTTGGAAAATCAAACGATGGGCATACTTAAAAAAGTCCCGAGACTCAATATATTCTCTCACAAAAACAAGCTTACTCTCATCAATAAAGATAGCCCCCAAAACGGATTGCTCAGCTAAGGTATCTTGAGGTTGTACTCGTAACTCTTCTACTTCTGCCATCAAACTTCCCTTCCTTTTACAATCTTGTCAAGAAGGTGTAAACTTATCCTTCCTTCACACGAAGATTGATTACACTTGTAACATCTTGATAAATTTTCACTGGTACATCAATCAAACCGACTGCTCGAATCGGAGCTTGTACTTGAATATGACGTTTATCAATCTTAATTCCAAATTGCTTTTGCAATTCTTCTGCAATTTTCTTATTGGTAATAGAGCCAAAGGTACGGCCATCTGGACCAACTTTTTCAACAAACTCTACAACCGTTTCTTCAGCTTCAAGTTGGGCTTTAATTGCTTTTGCTTCTGCAATCATCTCAGCGTGAGCTTTTTCTTCCGATTTTTGTTTACCACGAAGTTCACCTACAGCTTGGGCAGTCGCTTCTTTTGCTAGGTTCTTTTTGATAAGAAAGTTTTGTGCATACCCTGTTGGTACTTCCTTAATTTCTCCTTTTTTACCTTTTCCTTTAACATCTGCTAAAAAGATTACTTTCATTCTTCTTTCTCCTTTTCCTTTATTTCATTTAATACAATTTCTGTCAGTTTTTCACCTGCTTCTGACAAGGTTAAATCCTTAATTTGAGCTGCAGCTAAATTAAAGTGGCCTCCACCTCCCAGCTCTTCCATAATCCGTTGTACATTCAATTTACTACGACTACGAGCTGAAATAGAAATAAATCCTTGTGTATTCTTCGCAAGAACAAAACTCGCTTCAATACCTGACATGGCTAACATGGCATCTGCTGCCTTACTAATAACAACTGTATCATAGCATTTCGAGTCCTTAGCCTCTGCTATGAGTACATCTGAACCTAATTTACGCCCCTGTAAAATAAGTTCATTGACCTCACGATATTCTTCGAAATCTGTCGCAGCCATTTCCTGAATAGCAATACTATCACTTCCGCGCGTTCTGAGATAGCTAGCAACATCAAATGTCCGACTAGTCACTCGTGAGGTGAAATTTTTAGTATCCAACATCATACCAGCCATCAAGACGCTTGCTTGCATACGACTCAAACGATTTTTCTTAGAATTTTGGAACTGTAGCAATTCCGTTACTAACTCACTGGCACTACTTGCACCACTTTCGATATAAGTAATAACTGCATTATCTGGGAAATCCTGATCCCTTCTATGATGGTCAATAACAATTGTTTGGGTAAACAAATCATAAAAATCTTTTGATAAAGTTAAAGATGTCTTTGAATGGTCTACAAGAATCAACAAAGAACGATTGGTCACCATCCCCATTGCATCCTTAACAGACAACAGCTTCGTAACTCCTTCTTTTTCTAAGAATGTGACAGCTCGTTCAATATCCGGAGACATTTGTTCTTCGTCATAAAGAGCATAACTATTTTCAGTCACATTACTAGCAAATAACTGCATACCTACAGCAGAACCCAAAGCATCCATATCTAGATTTTTGTGACCAACTACAAAAACTTGATCCACACTCCGAATCTTATCTGAAATAGCCGTCATCATAGCGCGCGTACGAGTCCGTGTACGCTTGATTGAGGCCGCAGAACCACCACCAAAATAAACTGGATTTTTCGTTTCGTTGTTTTCCTTGACAACCACCTGGTCGCCACCACGTACCTCAGCCAAGTTCAAGTTGAGCAAAGCAACTTTCCCTATCTCATCATGATTTCCATCACCATAAGAAAATCCCATACTTAAGGTCAAAGGCAACTGTCTCTGTTTCGCCTCTTCTCTGAAAGCATCGATAACAGAAAATTTATCATTCATCAATTCCTCAAGTACAGTATAGTCAGTAAATAGATAAAAACGGTCCATACTCACTCGACGGGAGAACATGGCATGTTTCCCAGCAAATTCTGAAACAAAATTAGCTACAAAACTGTTAATATGACTGATATCAGACTCTGATGTTTTATCTTCTAAATCATCGTAGTTATCAACAGAAACAATCCCAATCACAGGTCGACTCGTTACTAACTCAACAGTCGCTTCGTATTCTCCAGACACATCAAAGAAATAAAGAACCCCAGACACCTTGTCCATATGAACCGAATAACGGGTCTCACCCAAAGTAGCATAAGAACCTGGATTCCCCACAGAAGCCTTAATAATTGTTTGAATTAATGCCACATCAATCTCGCCCACTTCATTAGTCAAAATCAATTCAGCATAAGGATTAAACCATTCAACGTCACCTGAAGACAAGTCTAATTTAATGACTCCGACAGGCATCTGTTCTAACAAGGTTGTCAAACTTTCTTCAGCTTGATGGTTTACATACTGGATTTGTTCTACTTCACTCCTTGAGTAATAGTCTCTCTGATAAATGAATAATAAAATATATAAACCCAAAATAAGTAGCAAAAGAAATAGCGTTACCAGTGTATTCGTTACAAAAACAAGTTGCACAGATAGCACTCCGAACGCCACTATTCCTAATATTAAGGGGAAAATAGGACTTACATAAAATTTTTTCATTCCAAACCTCTTGGCACCCATTATACCATAATAACAACCAAAAAGCGACTTTTTAAAAGTGTAATCAGTAATTCTATCAATTGTAAGAAAAAGGAGGTTTACAATTCAGTAAACCTACCTTTACACGTATTCTAATTAAGATTCTTTAACTTCTAACAGACCAATTTCGCCATCTTCACGACGATAAATCACATTAGTTGTTTGATCTTCAACATCTACATAGATAAAGAAATCATGTCCCAACAAATCCATCTGTAGAATAGCTTCTTCCAAATCCATTGGTTTTAAATCAATTTGTTTTGAACGAACAACTCTAGACTGGACAACATTTGAATCTTCCACCAAAGCATCTGTAAATAATTGACTAGTTGCCACCTTATTTTTATTTTTACGCTCGATTTTTGTTTTATTTTTACGAATCTGACGTTCAATTTTATCAGTTACAAGGTCAATTGAACCATACATATCTTGAGACACATCTTCTGCACGAAGAGTAATAGAGCCAAGCGGAATCGTTACTTCCACTTTAGCAGTTTTTTCACGATACACCTTCAAGTTAACTCGAGCATCCAACTCTTGTTCAGCTTGAAAATACTTTTCGATCTTTTCGAGTTTAGAAACTACATAATCACGAATTGCTTCTGTTACTTCTAGGTTTTCACCACGGATACTATATTTAATCATATGAGTACCTTCTTTCTAAACATTTTTGTTTTTCTGATTTCATTATAACGCTTTCATTTTATTTTTGCAAATTTTTTTCCTCATCTTACAAGGGAAAATGTTTTTACGTCCTCAGCACCAGCTTCTTCCAGTAGTCTCTTCACACGATTTATAGTTGTTCCAGTAGTATAAATATCATCTATAAGTAGGATTTTTTTAGGAATAGTGACTCCACTTTTAATAAAGAAAGGAAGTTCTGTCCCCAAACGCTCTGAACGACTTTTAGAAGAACTAGCTCGCTCTTCTCTCTTTTCTAATAAATCTAGATACACAAAGCCTGCTGCCTCTACCAAACCCTCAACCTGATTAAATCCTCTGTCAGCATATCTATCACGACTTAGAGGAATGACAACAAATTGATACTCTTTGTACTTTCTCAACTCCGCACTTAAAACTGAAGCGAAAACTTTTCTTAAAAGGAAGTCTCCGTCAAACTTATACCGACTGAAAAAATCCTTCATAGCTTGATTGTAAGTAAAAATCGCTCTATGACTGACCTCAACTCCTTCTTTACACCAAAATTGACAATCTTGACACTTTGTTGACAAGTCTATTTTCATACAGTTTGGACAATACTCTTCTCCAATTCTCTCAAAAGTAGAATCACAGTCTGAACAAAGATAGGAGTCATCATTCCTCAACAGCAAGATACTACTAAAAGTTAAAACAGCCTTCATAGTCTGCCCACATAACAAGCACTTCATAGCCCCGCCTCCTTATTCATCTGCTGAATTTCCTTAATTGCCTTCTTGATTGAAGCATTTAACCCATCATGGAAGAAAAGCAAATCTCCTGTCGGTCGATCCATACTTCGTCCAACTCGACCACCAATCTGAATCAAACTAGACTTGGTAAACAGACGATGATTAGCCTCTACTACGAAAACGTCCACACAAGGAAAAGTAACTCCACGCTCCAATATTGTAGTACTGATAAGTATTGTCAGCTCTCTATCTCGAAAAGCTTGTACCTGCTCTAGCCGATCTTCTGTGACAGACGATACAAAGCCAATTTTCTCATTTGGAAATTGCTCCTGTAAGATTTCTTTTAACTGCTCCCCTTTCTTAATTTCTGATGCAAAAAGGAGTAACGGATAACCTGTTTTTCTCTGCTTCTCAATATAGGATTTTAACTTTGGAGACAAACACTTCTTATCTAAATAGCGATTAAAATCCGATAACCAGACAGGTTTAGGAATAATCAACGGATTTCCATGAAATCTTCTAGGCAAACTCAGTCTCTTTAACTCTCCCGAGCGAACCTTCCTATCTAATTCATCTGTAGAAGTAGCTGTTAAAAAAATTCTCAATCCATTCTCCTTTACACTATTCTTGACAGCATGGTAAAGCGTGGGATTGTCAACATAAGGAAAAGCATCTACTTCATCCACTATCAGCAAATCAAAAGCTTGATAAAACTTCAGTAACTGATGGGTCGTCGCAACAACTAATGGTGTTCGAAAATATGGTTCTGATTCTCCGTGTAGCAAAGCTATCTCACAGGAAAAATCCTGTTGCAAGCGCTTATACAGCTCCAAACAAACATCTATGCGAGGACTAGCCAAACAAACTGCACCACCTTCATCAATCACTTTGGCAACAACTTGGTAAATCATCTCTGTCTTTCCAGCTCCTGTTACCGCATGAACTAAGGTTGGTTCTTGCTTGTCTACTGCTTGAATTAGTCCCTCTGACACCTTCTCTTGAAAAGGAGTTAATTGACCACGCCATTTAAGAACATCTTGCTTCGGAAAATCCTCCTGCGGAAAATAGTATAAAGTTTGATCACTCCTGACTCGCTTCATAATTAAGCACTCCCGACAATAGTAAGCACCGATGGGCAAATACCATTCTTCTAGAATAGGACTATCACAACGTTGACAGAACAATTTCCCCCTCTCCTTTCTCATTGCTGGAATTTTCTCCGCCAACTGACGTTCCTCTTCTGACAATTCATTCTCAGTAAACAAACGACCGAGATAATTTGAATTTACTTTCATACTTCTTTATTCGTAAAAACTAGCGCTTTAGATGATTTTTTAGTACAATTAAATCATGGAATTTAGAACAATTAAAGAGGACGGACAAGTCCAAGAAGAAATCAAAAAATCTCGCTTTATCTGTCATGCTAAGCGTGTTTATAGCGAAGAAGAGGCTCGTGACTTCATTACTGCCATCAAAAAAGAACACTACAAAGCTACGCATAACTGCTCTGCCTTCATTATTGGGGAACGTAGTGAAATCAAACGTACAAGTGATGATGGTGAGCCCAGTGGTACTGCCGGCGTTCCCATGCTTGGGGTACTAGAAAATCACAATCTCACCAATATCTGTGTGGTAGTGACACGCTACTTCGGTGGTATTAAACTAGGTGCTGGAGGATTGATTCGTGCTTACGCAGGCAGTGTTGCCTTAGCTGTCAAAGAAATTGGCATCATTGAAATAAAGGAACAGGTTGGCATTGCTATTCAAATGTCTTACACTCAGTACCAAGAATATAATAACTTCCTTAAAGAACATACTCTCATGGAGCTGGATACAAATTTTACAGATCAAGTCGATACGATGATTTATGTTGATAAAGAAGAAAAAGAAAATATTAAAGCTGCACTTATAGAGTTTTTTAATGGAAAAGTCACTTTAGCTGACCAAGGTTTACGCGAAGTTGAAGTTCCTGTAAACTTAGTGTAAACAATGGATAATGCAGCGTTTCACTGACATTTTCACCGCTACTTTAATTAGCAACATAAAAAGGTGCTTGCCAAGACCTACTAGAAAATGAAGCAATTCAAAAAGAAAACGGATAGCATTCTCCTTTACACCTATTTACTATAATTAGCTTGTCACAATCACTTAAAAATTAGTAGATTGAACCTATGATATAAAAAAATCCTATCACTTCGATAGGATTTATATATTTTACAAATGGTATAGATAGCGTTATACTAGAAATATCTTATACAAAGAGGTATTTATATGTCTATTTATAACAACATTACTGAACTAATCGGACAAACACCGATTGTTAAACTCAACAACATTGTACCAGAAGGTGCTGCGGACGTCTATGTAAAGCTTGAAGCATTTAACCCTGGTTCATCGGTAAAAGACCGCATTGCCCTTAGCATGATTGAAAAAGCTGAACAAGACGGTATTCTGAAACCTGGTTCTACTATTGTTGAAGCAACAAGTGGAAACACTGGTATTGGGCTGTCATGGGTAGGTGCTGCTAAAGGGTATAAAGTTGTCATCGTTATGCCTGAAACTATGAGTGTAGAACGCCGTAAGATTATCCAAGCCTATGGCGCTGAACTCGTCCTTACGCCTGGTAGCGAAGGAATGAAGGGTGCTATTGCCAAGGCTCAAGAAATCGCTGCTGAACGTGATGGTTTCCTTCCTCTTCAATTCAACAATCCAGCAAATCCAGAAGTACACGAAAGAACAACAGGAGCTGAGATACTAGCTGCTTTCGGTAAAGATGGACTAGATGCCTTTGTTGCTGGAGTGGGTACCGGTGGAACGATTTCTGGTGTTTCTCATGCACTCAAATCAGCAAATCCAGGTATTCAAGTTTATGCAGTAGAAGCAGATGAATCTGCTATTCTATCTGGTGAAAAACCTGGTCCTCACAAAATTCAAGGTATCTCAGCTGGATTTATTCCTGATACACTTGATACAAATGCCTATGATGGTATCGTTCGTGTAACGTCAGACGATGCTCTGGCACTTGGCCGTGAGATTGGCGGAAAAGAAGGATTCCTTGTTGGTATTTCTTCAGCTGCAGCTATCTACGGAGCAATTGAAGTTGCTAAAAAATTAGGTACAGGTAAGAAAGTCCTTGCTCTAGCACCAGATAACGGTGAACGTTATCTCTCCACAGCACTCTATGAATTTGAAGTATAGTCTCCTAAATACACTAAGCCCTTATATAGGGCTTTTTGTTTACCTTTAAAAATAAACCTCTGAATACCCCTCCAACAAAAGAAAAGGAAGCTGATTTGCTTCCTTACTTTTTATTAGTTATTCAAGGCTGCTGCCATTGTAGCTGCAACTTCTGCTTCAAAGTCGTTTGCAGCTTTTTCGATACCTTCACCAACTTCAAAGCGAGCGAACTCAACTACTGAAGCGTTAACTGATTCAAGGTAAGCTTCAACTGTCTTGCTGTCATCCATGATGTAAACTTGTGCAAGAAGTGTGTAAGCTTGGTCAACTTTAGTGTTGTCAAGCATGAAGCGATCCATTTTACCTGGGATGATTTTATCCCAGATTTTTTCTGGTTTACCTTCTGCAGCCAATTCAGCTTTGATAGCTTCTTCAGCTTGAGCGATTACTTCATCAGTCAATTGAGCTTTAGATCCGTATGCCAAGTGTGGAAGAGCTGGTTTACCAACCATAGCACGGCTTTCATTATCTTGGTCGATAACGTGGTTCAATTGTGCCAACTCATCTTTAACAAATTGCTCATCCAATTCTTTGTATGAAAGAACTGTTGGTTTCATAGCAGCGATGTGCATTGAAATTTGTTTAGCAAGTGCTTCGTCTCCACCTTCGATTACAGAGATAACACCGATACGTCCACCGTTGTGTTGGTATGCTCCGAAGTGTTGTGCATCTGTTTTTTCAATCAAAGCAAAGCGACGGAATGAGATTTTTTCTCCGATAGTCGCTGTTGCAGACACATAAGCTGCTTCAAGAGTTTCACCTGAAGGCATTGTCAAAGCAAGAGCTTCTTCGTTGTTAGCTGGTTTTCCTTCAGCGATTGCTTTAGCTGTTGCGTTTACCAACTCAACAAATTGAGCGTTTTTCGCAACGAAGTCAGTTTCAGCATTTACTTCAACAACTGCTGCAACGTTACCGTCAACATAAACACCAGTCAAACCTTCTGCAGCAACACGGTCAGCTTTCTTAGCTGCTTTTGCCATACCTTTTTCGCGAAGCAATTCAATCGCTTTTTCGATATCGCCTTCCACTTCAACCAATGCTTTTTTAGCGTCCATAACACCAGCACCAGATTTTTCACGCAACTCTTTTACAAGTTTAGCTGTAATTTCTGCCATTTTGATTCTCCTATATTTTTTAAAAATAGGAGAGCCGGGCTAAGCCCCGCCCTCCTAGGTAATTACTATTTATATGAATTAAGCGTTGTCGCCTTCTACAACTTCAACGATTTCTTCGATTGAGTCTGCTTGAGCTTCTGAAGCTGTAAATTCTGCTTCAACTGCTGCAACAGCATCTTCACCTTGGCGACCTTCAATGATAGCGTCTGCCAATTTAGCTGTAATCAACTTAACTGCGCGGATAGCGTCATCGTTAGCTGGGATGATTACATCGATATCATCTGGATCAGTGTTTGTGTCAACCATCGCTACAACTGGGATACCCAATTTTTTAGCTTCTTTAACAGCGATTTGCTCTTTATGTGGGTCAACTACGTACATTACATCTGGGATACGAGGCATATCTTCGATACCACCCAAGAATTTTTCAAGACGTGCACGTTGTTTGTTAAGAAGTGCAACTTCTTTCTTAGGAAGAACTTCGAAAGTTCCATCTTCTTCCATACGTTTGATTTCTTTCAAACGAGCGATACGTTTTTGGATTGTTCCCCAGTTTGTAAGAGTTCCACCCAACCAACGGTGGTTAATGAAGTATTGACCTGAACGTACTGCTTCTTCAGCAACTGCATCAGCTGCTTGTTTCTTAGTACCAACAAACAATACAACTGCATCGTTAGCTGCAGCATCACGCATGAAGTCGTATGCTTGGTCAGCGTATTTTACAGTTTGTTGCAAGTCGATAACGTGGATTCCGTTACGCTCAGTGAAGATGTACTTAGCCATCTTAGGGTTCCAGCGACGAGTTTGGTGACCAAAGTGCACACCAGCCTCAAGAAGTTGTTTCATTGAAATTACTGCCATGAGTATTTCTCCTTTTTGTTTTTTCCTCTTCTTGACTTCAACTCGCAAAACGACCCAAGGGCAACTGTTTCACAATTCATCAAGAATGAGTATTATCGTTTATACGACAATTTTCATTTTACCATACTTTTTCAATATTTTCAAGTTTTTTAAGATTTTTTTTAGGCTCTATAATATTTGTAGTGGGTAAATCCCCTATAGATATTATGGAGCCTATTTTGTTGTAGAAAAAAAGCCCCATATAACCTATAATGAAAAGCGACAAAACAACTCATTAGAAAGAATCATATGGAACAACTACATTTTATCACAAAATTACTCAATATCAAAGACTCAAACATCAAAATTCTAGACATCATCAATAGGGATACACACAAGAAAATCATCGCTAGACTGGACTATGATACTCCATCTTGTCCCGAGTGCGGAAGTCAAATGAAGAAATATGACTTTCAAAAACATCAAAAATTCCTTACTTTGAAATGACTGGTATGCCTACCAGAATTCTTCTAAAAAAGCGTCGTTTCAAGTGCTATCATTGCTTGAAAATGATGGTCGCTGAGATTTCTATCGTCAAGAAGAATCACCAAATCCCTCGTATCGTCAACCGAAAGATTGCTCAAAAGTTGATTGAAAAGACTTCTATGACCGATATTGCTCATCAGCTGGCCATTTCAACTTCAACTGTCATTCGAAAGCTCAATGACTTCCGGTTTAAGCATGATTTTTCTCGTCTTCCTGAGATTATGTCATGGGATGAGTATGCCTTCACTAAGGGAAAGATGAGTTTCATTGCACAAGATTTTGAAAAGTTCAATATCATCACTGTTCTTGAGGGCAGAACACAAGCCATCATCCGGAATCACTTTCTGCGCTACGATAGAGCCGTTCGCTGTCAGGTGAAAATCATTACTATGGATATGTTTAGTCCCTACTATGACTTGGCTAAACAGCTTTTTCCGTGTGCTAAAATTGTACTTGATCGCTTTCACATCGTTCAACACTTAAGCCGTGCTATGAGTCGTGTGCGTGTCCAAATCATGAATCAGTTTGAGCGAAAATCCCATGAATACAAGGCTATCAAGCGCTACTGGAAGCTCATTCAACAGGATAGTCATAAACTTAGTGATAAGCGTTTTTATCGCCCTACTTTTCGTATGCACTTAACCAATAAAGAAATCCTAGACAAGCTTTTGAGCTATTCCGAAGACTTGAAGCACCACTATAATCTCTATCAACTCTTACTTTTCCACTTTCAGAATAAGGAACCGGAGAAATTTTTCGGACTCATTGAAGACAATCTAAAGAAAGTTCATCCTATTTTTCAGACTGTCTTTAAAACTTTTCTCAAGGAAAAAGACAAAATCGTCAACGCCCTTCAGTTACCATATTCTAACGCCAAATTGGAAGCGACCAATAATCTCATCAAACTTATCAAACGAAATGCCTTTGGTTTTCGGAACTTTGACAACTTCAAGAAGCGAATTCTCATCGCTCTGAATATCAAAAAAGAAAGGACGAAATGTATCCTTTCTCGAGCTTAGTTTTTCTTCAACCCACTACAGTTGACAAAGAGCCTTTTTTTATAGAGACTATCGACACTAAAAAAGAGACTCTATTAAGTCTCCTTTTCTAATTAATCTGCATAAATATATGTTACAAAACCTGATGATGTAGTTGTTGGATTAAACCATCCACGGTGATTTCCAAGCGTGCGATTACCAGCATAATTTGATTCTGACACTTGGATACGTGTTGTTGATTCTACAGCAGTGACTACCGCTACGTGTCCATATCCACCATCGTTCCAACATGCAATCGCACCAACTTGAGGTGTTGAACCTGTACGGAATCCTGCAGCAGCTGCACTTGTAGCCCACTGTGCTCCATTACCCCAATAGTCTCCAGCCCAAGGTGCTAATGTTTTAACTCCCCATGTACATTCCCCAATTGGATAACTTGAAGCGTTTGTACTATATGTTGGGCGCTGTTTAACTGCTACAGGAGTATATGTTGTTGATTCTGAAGAAGCTACTGCTTGAACCTGTGCTGCAAATGTCGTATTTCCAGAAGCAACAACTGTTTGTTGTTGGCTTGCTTGTTTTGCCTTATAAGCTGCTTCTGCCTCTGCTGCTGCCTTTGCTGCCGCTTCTGCTTCTGCTTTTTTCTCTAGCAAACTTGCTTTTTCATCTTCTGCTGTCGCTTTTTCAGCAGCAAGATTTAATTCTGCAGCTTTCAACTCAGCTTGTTTTGTTGTTAGAGTTTGTGCATCATCAGACAATTTCTGTTGATTTGCAATTACTGTATTAATTGCATCATTGTTTGCCACTTGCTTCTCAGAAATTGCTTTTTTATCTGCTTTTTGTTGTTCCAACATTTTGTTGTTAGCAGATACGATTTCATTCATTGCTGCAACACGTGAAATGGCTTCTGTAATTGATTTTGAGTTCACAATTGTATTGATGTAGCTAGTTGCAGCTCCGTTTGTTTGAGCACTACGAGCTTGTTTTTCCAAAGAATCATTACGAGATACAATGTTTTTAGAAAGTTCTGTAATCTCACCCTCAAGTTTCTTAGATTCTGCTTGTAATCTGTCATTTTCAGCTTGCAAGTTAGATTGCTCAGCTTGAATAGCTGATACTTGCTCCTGAATTTGATCAACTTGTTTTTGAGCTTCTTGTTGTTGTGCTGTTAAGTTACTAATTTTATTATCTTGAGCAGCAATTTTGTCATCAGTCGTTTCTGCATGCGCAGTTGTTAAAACAGCTACTTGAGAAACCATTACTGTACTTAATAAAAGTGACGCTAAGATTTTTTTCTTCATATTACGTAGATACTCCTTCTTTTAAAGACAATACTAGTATACCAAAAAAAGGCCTAATGAATATTACGCCTTTGTTACATTTTTGTTTCTTTCTTATAGATAATATTTTTCAAAAACAAACTGAAAAATAAACATCCACACAAGATTTAAAATCATTGATGGTACTAGGCTATAAACGATAAAAATCGACAAACTATCTACAGTTAAACCTACAACTAATGCAAGGAGATAAGCTCCCATATCAAATAGAAAACTCATAACAATCATAGCCAAGATTCTTGTCCAACGATTCAACAAAATAACACTATTCAATTTATGAAGAAAGGCTCCCAATAAGATAAATAAGAGAGTTGCAATCCCTATTATATGGAAAAAGTAAATATCATAAACCAAGCCCACCATAAAACAATAGACTAGATAGAGATACTCTGATACTTCGATTGTCTCAAATAAGAGAAATAGAAAAAGAAAATGACTAGCCAAATGTACATGGGGAAAGAATGAACCCAAAAGCTGGCTAATATGGGCATCAATTAGAACAAAGAAAGGAAGCAATAAAAATATTCCAACTCGCTTCAACTGTCTCATTATGAATTCCCCACTAATTCTATCACATCCACATTATGAGTATCTGCACTCAATTTAACAGTTACTTCTCGTGTCAAATAGTCCGTACTATGCGTTGTAGCAACCACTTCACCAACAGGAATATCCGCAACATTAAAGTTTCCTAATCCACCTGTTGTCACCTTATCGCCTGCACTAATATCGCCATTACTATTTAATTGGCTAATTTTAAGAACTTCATTCTCCTTGTCATAGCCAACAATAATTCCATAAATTGTAGTAGAACCATGTTGAATCTTAACAGAAATCTTATCAGCATTTTCCGTATTTGTCAGAAGGTTGACCATAGTAGAGTTCTCCTCCACTTTTGAAACACTCCCAATCAAACCACCATTTGCAATAGCTAACATGTTCTCAGAAGCCCCTTTTGATTTGCCTGCATCTAGGGTTAACTCCTGCTTCCAAGATACCGGAGAACGCATAATAACATCTGCTGCTAAAGTCTTTGTGGCTTGCAACTTGGACTTCATATCAAGCAATTGGCGCAATTGTTCATTTTCCGTCTTTAAACTTTCCGCCTCATTTGATTTAACTTCTAATTGGTAAATCTGTTTCTTCAAACTTTCATTTTCATTATAAGTTCGTGTCAAATGAGCCAAATCTGATTTGACAGAATCAAACCACTGAAACGGTTTTTGTACAACCCTATCAAACAATGAGATTCCATCTCCTAATTTTGTCACAATTGTACTTGAATAAGTCGTCGCTAAGAGAGCTGACACAAGCAAAACAGTGACAAAAACAATAATGACATATTTTGATTTTTTAAAACGGTTCATATCCCTACCTTTATATCAAAAACTGTTACAGTAACTTTTTATCAATTCCTGAAAGCTACTAAGATTTTAAGAAAAATAAGCAACAGCCAAGTACGATAATGACAAGAATAGTCAGCGTATCCTTTCGAGTCCATTCCAATTGTCGGTATTGACTTCTGCCTTTTCCACCCTGATAACCACGCGCTTCCATAGCGATAGCCAAAGAATCTGCACGTTTTAAACTTGTCGCAAAAAGAGGAATCAAAATAGGAATCATAGCCTTTACTTTTTGAACGATGCTTCCTTCACCAAAATCCACTCCACGCGCTTTCTGTGCATTCATAATCCGCGTCGTATCATCCATTAATGTCGGAACAAAACGCAAACTCATGGACAGCATTAAGCCAATTTCATGAACTGGAACTTTCACACGCTTTAAAGGTGCTAACAAAGCTTCGACAGCTGATGCCAAACTTATTGGCATAGTCGTTAGGGTTAACAAAGTTGAAAAGAAAATAATCAATACAAAGCGACAAAAAATAATTCCAGCTTGTTGCAAAGCATAATCCGTGATTCTCACAAACGAAAACTCAAATAAAATATTCCCATTAGAAATGAAGAACAATTGAAAAATAGTTGTGAAGGCAATCAAGAAAAACATAGACTTCAAGCCCTGAATAAAAAATGAAAGAGATACTCCTGACAAGGCAATAAATATCCCTGTCGCTACAAAAAGAATTAGATTCGTCAAGGGATTATTAGCCCAAAACACAATCAAAATCAGTAGCATCATAGCCAGTAATTTGCTACGTGGATCCAATCTGTGAACAATCGAATCCCCTGGGATATAACGCCCCAAAATCATACTATCCATTTAGCGACTCCTTGAACTCCTCTATCTTAATCGGTAATCGTTTAAATGACACGCCTCTATCAGCCAATCGTTTACAAAAGGCTGTAATTTTAGGTACTCCCAACTGCACTTCTTCCATAAAGACAACATCTTGAAAGACATCACTCGGTTTACCCCCTTTAACCAAACGTCCCTTTTCCATCACATAGACTTGATTCGCATATTCAGCCACATCATCCATCAAATGCGTTACCAAAACGATGGTCATCCCTGACTGGTGGAGTTTTTTGAACAAATTCATCAACTCTTTTCTCCCCAGAGGATCCAAGCCTGCTGTGGGTTCATCTAAGACTAATATAGCTGGCTCCATGGCAAGTATGCCTGCAATGGCAACACGTCTCATTTGTCCACCTGATAGCTCAAACGGGCTACGATTAAAAAGTGATTCATTAATTCCAACCAGAGCCAGTTTCTCACGCGCAATCTTCTCCGCATCTTCTTCAGAAACTCCAAAATTTTGCGGTCCAAAAGCAACGTCTTTCAAAACCGTTTCTTCAAAAATCTGATTTTCGGCAAACTGAAATACCAAGCCAACCTGTTTTCTAATTTGACGAATATCTTTATTTTTAGAAGTCGAGGTGATTAAGGTATCAAAAATCCGCACACTCCCTTGACTTGGCACCAATAAACCATTTAAAAGTTGTAAAATAGTTGATTTGCCACTACCTGTGTGGCCAATTAAAGCCGTATAAGAACCATCTTCAATCGTCAAAGAAACATCTGACAAAGCTGTTGAAGCTAAGGGAGTCCCTTCTTGATATGTAAAACTCACATTTTCTAGAGCAATTCCCATAGTTTATTCTCTAGCTCACTTTCTGTCAAATAATTTTCAGGTAAATCATAGCCATTCTGGATCAAGGAATGTCTTAATTGATTAGCAAAAGGATCGTCTAATCCAATTTGATCTAAATCATTTCGAGAGAAAAGTTCTCTTGGACTGTTGGTTGATTCAATCGACCCTTTTTTCATGACCAATACGCGGTCACTCATGGCAACTTCTTCCAAATCATGTGTAATGGAAATGACTGTCATATCGTAGTCTTTTCGAATTCCTTTTACTGTCTCAATCAGTTCTCTACGCCCCTCAGGATCCAACATACTCGTCGCCTCATCTAAGATTAGAATCGCTGGTCTTAGGGCTACAACACCTGCAATGGCCACACGTTGCTTTTGGCCGCCTGATAGACGCGCTGGCTCTCTCTTTTTAAAGTCCAACATGCCTACCAAATCCAGAGCTTCTTCCACTCTTTTTTTCATTTCTTGACGAGAAAGTCCCTGATTTTCCAAACCAAAGGCAACATCATCTTCAACAGTCGCTCCAACAAATTGATTGTCTGGATTTTGAAAAACCATACCGATTTGACGACGTATATTCCAAACATTTTCCTCAGTCAAACGTTGGTCATCAATTACAATCTCTCCAGATTCCGCTTCCAGTAAGCCGTCAATTAATCGAACCGTCGTTGATTTACCACTACCATTATGCCCTACAATCGAAAGCCATTCTCCACGTTTCACGTGAAACGTAATACCCTTCACATCATAGTATTCTTGACTTTCCTTATAACGAAAAGAAAGATTTTTTACATCAATTATTGATTTCATTTCGAACCAAATGTCCCTTTAAATACATAGGCACTACCCTTGAAATAATCATAGCCAGAGTAGATAGTGAAAAATAAGGCTACATAAAGTAGAACTTGGCCAAGCAAAGTCCAATGTAATAGCAAGAAAATAATGGCAAACATCTGACTGAAAGTTTTAATTTTTCCAGGCATTGCTGCTGCTAAAACCGTTCCACCAGTTTCAACCAATAAAAGCCTTAAACCTGTCACAGCTAACTCACGACAGATAATCACTGCAACAATCCAAGCTGGAGCCATACCTAACTCAATCAGCATAATAAAAGCCGACATAACTAGTAGTTTATCCGCCATAGGATCCGCAAATTTACCGAAATTACTGACCACATTCCATTTACGAGCTAAATATCCATCTAAATAATCTGTAATACTGGCAATAGCAAAGATAATAGCCGCTACCATATGACTCTCTATCGAATTTCCTACCGTTAAAATAAAGATAAAGATGGGAATAAAGAAAATTCGACCTATTGTTAAGAGATTTGGAATTTGTTCTTTTTTCATTTGTTTTTCCTTAATTCTTAGTAAAGGTTATCGTAATTGTCCCAGTATAAGCTGTTAATTTAGATAAATTCACAGTCTGATTATCTACTGTCAAAGCAACACCTTTTACAACACCTAAAGTAATGGTTACAGAATTTTTAGTTGAAACGGTTGTTTCCACACTTTTATTATCCGGTGATAAGGTCACTCCACCCTCAAGTTCACTTTCTGAAATACTAACCCAACTTCTAGCATCTGAAACCGATAATTGCAATTTTGCAGTTTCCTTACTTGTTTTATAAGCTATTTCTACATGATTTCCTTCACCTGATACACTTATAGCTGATTCTACACTAGAAGAACTGCTAGATGAACTACTACTTGAGGATTGGGGAACAGAGCTAGTAGAACTTATTGAACTTGTTGATTGAACCACACTGTAATTAGAAAGAGCAGGCCCCTCTGGTTGAGTTTGAATATAGTTCCAAACATAATAGGTCACAAAAATTAAAATCGATAAAGCAAAAAGGATAAAATAAAATAAAGGTAAAAATGATGTTTTTTTCTTCTTTTTCTTATTTGAACGTCTGCGACCTGTCAACTCATCTTCATCAACATCCACTTCCTCATAAGTAATCATACTCCCAGAATCATAAGCATCCAAAACAATTTGGTCATCTAACTCAACAGCCCATGCATATTTTTTCAAGAAAGAACGCGTGTAAAAAGGACTTGGAAGTTGATCGAAATCGTCTGCTTCCATTGCTTCCAACATATCTAACTGGATTTCTGTCTTTTTATGCAATTCATCTAAACTCAATCCCTGATTGATTCTAGCTAATCGTAAAACCTCACCAATTGTTTTTTTTCTCATATTTGTCATCCCTTCTTTCTAGTGTCTATTATGATAGATTACTACGATGGGAATATTGTAAAATCAACTATATCCCCTTCATCTATTAACCGATGTCCAGCATCAAGGACATCCTCTAAAGTAATTTCCTGTAAAATCTTTGGCAAATCAAAAATTGTCTCACCATTTTCAAAAACATCATATTGCGTTGCAATAAATTCAAGAGAGTTCATGCTACTAAAAAATTCTCCAAACATCTCTCTTTTGATAATATCTAGATGTTCCTCTGTAATATCCAAATCCTTTGTAAAATTACGAATGGCCTTTCTAAACTGATGTGATAAGCCAACTGGCTCTTTTGTATCCATTGTCAACATAACGAAATGAAAACGACTTGTCACTTCAACTTCAAGAGATAAGGAAGCATCTATCTTACCTGATTCATATAATTTTTGAAAACGATCCGAAGTCCAACCAAACATCATTGCAAACAATAATTTTAATACAATATGATGTCGATAACATTCCGCCTCAGCAACTTCTCGATTACCTCTAATCCCAATCGCTAGTTTGGGAGAAGATACATCCATTCTCATACTGTCTGTTTGCTTTACATCTTGTAAAACAAATTTTTCTCTTACTACTTCCTGAACATCTAAAACTTTTAGTTCTTTTCTTTCAAAGTAGTCCTGAACTCGCTCCACATCAAAATTACCAACTAAAAACAGAGACATGTTTACAGGTTTGTAAAACCTTGTAAAATTTTCTTGCAAATTAGTTAGATTGATTTGGGAAATGGACTCCTCACTTCCAACAATATCAGTTGCTAAAGGTGTGCTAGGATACAAATTCGCTAAAGTTGAAAAGAATAAACACGAATCTGGATCATCTTGATACATTTCTCGTTCTTGCTGGATAATATTCTGCTCTCTTAAAACGGAATCTTCAGTAAAGTGCGCTGATGTTACCAATTCATCAAGTAACTCTAAATTTTCTAAAAAATGATCCGTTGCTGAAAAAAGATAGTTTGTTTTTGTAAAGCTTGTAAAGGCATTACTATCTGCACCTAGACTCGTAAAAGCCGACAGCAAATCGCTAGAATCTTTTCTCTCAAACAATTTATGTTCAAGAAAATGAGCAATTCCTGCAGGATAGCTTTTTACATCTCCGTCAACTTCTGTGACAAGCGTATCTACCGAACCAAACTGTATAGTTACACTCCCGTAAACCTCTTTAAATTCTTTTTTAGGCAAAAGAGCAACTGTCAATCCATTTGATAAACGAGTTCGATAAACCATTTCTTTTACAGCTGGATAGTATTTTTCTTCAAAAACAACCTTTGTCATTCTATTCCTTCCATAAAGTAAATCGCCTGTAATTTCACATTATTAGCTGCTCTACAAATATCATCTTTGTCAACTTGCTCGAGCTTTTCAATCCAAGTTTTAAAGTCTGCTGAAGATTTCCCAAGTAAAGAATTTTGATAAGCACGTTCAATCAATGAACCTTGATTATCTTGAGAAAGTAACAAAGATCGTCGAATCATTTCCTTGGTCTGCTCTAATTCAAGCTCTGTAAAATATCCTTTTTTTAAATCAAGCAGTTGATTATTCATCATTTTACGAGCCTGGTTACGATTTTCTCGATCAATGCCAGCATACATCCTCAAGAATCCACTAAACAAATCAAGCTGACTTGAAATAGTATAAGCCAATCCAGCATTTTCACGGACATTTGTAAAAAGTTTAGAGTGAGCAAATCCACCAAGTAAACCATTCATTACAATCATGGATAAATGTTGCTCATCACCATATTCAGAAGGGCAATGATAACCTAATTCTAAAATGGATTGTCCCACATTTTTCCGAACCATGCCTTCCTGAAGGATATTAGAATAAAGTTGACAATACTGAACCTTCACATCTCCTTCTCGACCTTTAAAGCTAAATGATTCTAATATATTTTGAATTTCAACTTCATTAAAGTCACCTAGGAAAAAGAAATCTATCCGATCATTAGCCAAAAATTCTTGGAAACAAGAATAAGAACTTTGTGGAGTTTCAGCTGAAATACGATTTCGTAAATCACTATATTCTAATTGGAGACGTTCATCATAAAAAAATAATTTATCTAATTCTTTATGTGCAAAATAAAAAGAATCATCCATATCAGCTGCTAAACTTGCTAGCAATTGTTTTTTCTCAATTTCAAATAAGGCCGAATCAAACCCATTATCAACTACTACGGGTGAAAAAAGAGTTTCTTTTACCAGTTCCAAAACCTGAGAAGTTAGCACATTTTTCCTACTTAAAAACTCATCACGAACATAGGTAAATGTCAATTCTACAATGTGACTTTGCCCTCTTCTGAAACAATTGGCTGACATATCTGTACCGTATAGACTGGCCAAATGTTTTCTCAAATCTTGAGAAGTAGGGTATAGCTGATTAGCAGTCTCTAGCATACTCGCACTCAACATGCGACCTGCAATCGTATCAAGAGATAATGGAGCGGTAAAACGCACGGTGATTTTGTTCGTTTTAAACTTTTTTGATTGGATAAAATGTGTTGAAATTCCATGCACTAACTCCATGATTTACCTCCTTATATACAGACTTCTATTATATCACGAAAACCTGAAATTTTCTTGTTCTCTGTAACACTTTTGAAATAAAAATCGCTTACATTTCTCCCTGTTTCTCTAACTATTTTTAGGAAAATATGGTATAATACCAAAGATTGAGGTGAATTATGGAATACAAATTATTTGAAGAATTTATTACCCTCCAAGCACTACTCAAAGAACTTGGAATTACACATAGCGGAGGAGCTATCAAATCATTTCTCTCTGAACATTCTGTTTACTTTAATGGGGAATTAGAGAGTCGTCGCGGTAAAAAACTTCGTATTGGCGATAAAATTGACATCCCTGACATGAATATTGACATCTTGTTGACACGACCTACTTCTGAGGAGCAAGATGAATACCAAGCTGATAAAGTTGAAAAAGAACGAATCGCTAAACTCGTCAAAGAGATGAATAAGGGAGTAAAAAAAGACAACTCTAAACCTACTTCATCACCAAAAAGCAAACAAGCTCCACGATTCCCTGGTAGATAATCATGTGGCTACAACACCTATCTCTCAAAACTTTTCGTAACTACAAAGAGACGAAAATAGACTTTAATCCTAAATTAAATGTCTTTTTAGGACGCAATGCACAAGGTAAAACAAATATGTTAGAGGCTATCTATTTTTTAGCCTTGACACGTAGTCATCGAACTAGAACAGATAAAAATCTCATTCATTTTGATGAGGAACAACTTCATCTTTCAGGTCTCGTTCAGAAAAAAACTGGATCCATTCCCCTAGAAATCGAACTAACACAAAAAGGCCGTGTAACAAAAGTTAATCATTTAAAACAGGCACGACTTTCAGATTATGTCGGACACATGAATGTTGTCTTATTTGCTCCTGAAGATCTACAACTAATTAAAGGAGCACCTTCGGTTCGACGAAAATTCATTGATATGGAGCTTGGGCAAATTAAGCCAATCTATTTATCAGATTTAACCAATTATAACCATATCCTTAAGCAAAGAAATACCTATCTAAAATCAGCTCAAAAAATAGATGAAACCTTCCTTTCAGTGTTGGATGATCAGCTAGTTGATTATGGATGTCGTGTGATGAATCACCGCTTAGATTTTATTAAAAAACTAGAGCATTTTGGCCGTAAGAAACATTTTGAACTTTCTAATCAGATTGAAGAGTTGTCAATATCCTATCAATCTTCTGTAAAGCCAACTGACAAAGAAGACTTATCAGAATCTTTCAAAATTTCTTTAGAAAAAAGTAGGTCCAGAGATTTATTTAAAAAGAATACTGGTGTTGGTCCTCATCGAGATGATATTTCTTTTTATATAAATGGGATGGATGCTAGTTTTGGAAGTCAAGGTCAACATCGTAGTCTCGTCCTCTCGATAAAATTAGCAGAAATCGAATTAATGGAAAGCATTACTACAGAATCTCCAATATTACTGCTTGACGATGTTATGAGCGAACTTGACAACACTCGACAACTAAAATTATTAGAAACGATTTCTCAGTCAATCCAAACCTTTATTACAACAACAAGCTTAGATCATCTTCGAAATCTGCCAGAAAATCTAAGTATTTTCACCATTCAAGATGGTAAAGTTATTGTAAACGAAACTTGACAACATTGTAAAAGAACTCCTGTTTCCACGGGAGTTCTTTTCATTGTTTTTTACATAGAATAATTTGGTGCCTCATTAGTAATTTGTACATCATGAGGATGGCTTTCTTTCAAACCAGCACCAGACATTTCAATAAATTGAGCATTATCGTGTAGTTCTTTAAGGTTAGCTGCACCACAGTAACCCATACCAGAGCGAATACCACCAATCATTTGGAAGACAATATCAGCTGCCGCTCCTTTATAAGCAACACGACCTTCAATTCCTTCTGGAACGAGTTTGTTTGCTTCATTGACAGAACCTTGGAAGTAACGATCGCTTGAACCTTTCTTCATTGCTGCGATTGATCCCATACCACGGTATGTCTTGAATTTACGTCCCTGGAAGATTTCAGTTTCGCCTGGAGCTTCATCAGTTCCAGCAAACATAGATCCAAGCATAACAGCATTTCCACCTGCAGCAAGGGCTTTTACAATATCTCCAGAATACTTGATTCCACCGTCAGCAATGATCGTTTTACCATATTCACGCGCAACAGCTGCAGCATCATAGATAGCTGTTACTTGTGGAACACCAACACCAGCAATCACACGAGTAGTACAGATAGAACCTGGGCCAATACCAACCTTGACAACGTCTACACCTGCTTCATAAAGGGCACGTGCACCTTCAGCAGTAGCAATATTTCCAGCAATCAAAGTACGATCTGGGAAATGAGCACGAATCTCAGCAATTTTACGCAAGACACCTGCAGAATGACCATGCGCCGTATCGATAACAATTGCGTCAGCTCCTGCCTCAAAAAGGGCCTCTGCACGTTCAAATGTATCTGAAGTGACACCTACTGCACCTGCAACTAGAAGACGACCAAACTCATCTTTAGCCGCATTTGGAAACTCAATAACTTTTTCAATATCTTTAATAGTAATCAAACCAGAAAGACGACCTTCTTCATCTACCAACGGAAGTTTTTCAATGCGGTGTTCTTGAAGAATGCTTTCAGCCGTTGCAAGATCTGTACCCACAGGAGCAGTCACAAGATTTTCACTGGTCATATGGTTTGAAATTGGTTGATTGTAATCTGAAATAAAACGAAGATCTCGGTTTGTCAAAATACCAACTAATTTACGATTTTCAAGTGTTTCAACAACTGGAACACCACTGATACGGTAACGTCCCATAAGCTCATCAGCTTCAGCAATTGTATGTTCAGGCGTCAAGAAGAATGGATCAATAATAACTCCATTTTCAGAACGTTTTACCTTACGTACCTCGTCTGCTTGTTGAGCAATTGACATGTTTTTATGGATAACTCCGAGACCACCTGCACGAGCAATAGCAATAGCCATTTGACTCTCTGTTACTGTGTCCATGGCAGCGGTAATAATTGGGATATTTAAAGTCAAATTATCTGCCAATTTAGTTGTTAAATCTGCATCATTAGGCAATACATGACTTTCAGCTGGAATAAGCAATACATCATCGAAGGTAAAACCTTTTTTCAAAAATTTAGTGTCCCAATTAGACATTCGAAGTTTCCTCTTTTCTTTCTTTTTGAGCTTGACTCTTTTTATATTGTATCTATCATACCATTCTATAAAAATTTGTCAAATGTTACAGGGGTAAATAAAAAACTATCTTTTCTTTGAGATAGAAATGATAGTTTCTTGTAAAATAAACTTAGTTAAAGTAATGAAGTCCCATTGCTCCTTTAACCTCAGATAGGGTTTGACCTGCAACTTCACGCGCTTTTTCACTACCTTTTTGAAGCATATTATAAACTTCTCCCATATCCTTAGCAAATTCGATACGGCGCTCACGAATAGGACCAAGTTCACGCTCTAATATTTCAAGTAGATAACGCTTGGTCTTCACATCACCAAGACCACCTCGTTGATAATGTTCTTTCATGTCAGCAATTTCTTGAGCATCTTCTGGACGACCAAAAACATCTAGATAATGAAAAACCATATTTCCTTCAATCTTACCTGGATCTTCCACTCGAATATGATCTGGATCTGTATACATACTCATTACTTTTTTACGCAAAGTATCCGCATCATCAGCTAAATAAATACCGTTATTAAGGGATTTAGACATTTTAGCATTTCCATCTAAACCAGGCAAACGCCCTGCTCTCTCATTTTCTGGATAAATACCTTCCGGCTCTACCAAGATATCACAGTTATATGCATTGTTAAAAGAACGAACAATTTCACGAGTCTGCTCAATCATTGGTTTCTGATCTGTCCCAACAGGAACATAATTAGCCTTGAAAGCTGTGATGTCAGCTGCTTGAGAGATTGGGTATACTAAGAAGCCTGTCGGAATACTTTCTCCAAATCCTTTTTGAGCAATCTCTGTCTTGACAGTTGGATTGCGCTCCAAACGTGCTAGTGAAACTAGATTCATATAGTACATAGATAGTTCAGCTAACTCTGGAATCTGACTTTGAATAAAGATAGTTGATTTACTTGGATCTAATCCAACTGCAAGATAATCCAAAGCCACATTTCCGATAGACTCTACAATTGTTTGAGGGTCTTTAGCATGATCTGTCAAGGCTTGTTGGTCAGCCAAGAACACAAACATATCATACTTATCCTCTTCCTGTAATAATACTCGATTTTTGAGACTTCCAACGTAATGTCCAATGTGCAATTTTCCTGTTGGACGGTCTCCTGTTAAAATAATGGGTTTAGTCATTTTATTCTCCTTCGATATGGTCCCTTCAATTATAGCATTTTTTTAATGAAATAACCGTAATTTATCAAAATAAATCAGTCTTGCTATTTACGGATTTGTGTAAAGGATGCTGTAAATATAATTTACACAAAATTAACAAATAAAAATTTGAATATTTCTGTATTTTCTAGTAGAATAAATATATTACACATTATAGGAGAAAAACATTGCTTACAGTATCTGATGTTTCACTACGTTTTAGTGATCGCAAACTTTTTGATGATGTCAATATCAAATTTACAGAAGGAAATACTTACGGATTAATCGGTGCTAATGGTGCTGGAAAATCAACCTTTTTAAAAATTTTAGCTGGAGATATCGAACCGACTACTGGTCATATTTCTCTTGGTCCAGATGAACGTCTCTCTGTTCTTCGTCAAAATCACTTTGACTATGAAGATGAACGTGCAATTGATGTCGTTATCATGGGAAATGAAAAACTTTATAGCATCATGAAAGAGAAAGATGCTATCTACATGAAGGAAGATTTCTCAGATGAGGATGGCGTCCGTGCTGCCGAACTTGAAGGAGAATTTGCCGAGCTTGGAGGTTGGGAAGCAGAGAGTGAAGCCTCTCAACTCCTTCAAAACCTAAACATTCCAGAAGAATTGCACTACCAAAACATGAGCGAATTAGCCAACGGTGAAAAAGTAAAAGTTCTCCTAGCCAAAGCACTTTTTGGTAAACCAGATGTTCTTCTTTTGGACGAGCCGACCAACGGTTTGGATATCCAATCGATTACTTGGTTAGAAGACTTCTTGATTGATTTTGATAACACCGTTATCGTAGTATCCCACGACCGTCACTTCTTGAACAAAGTATGTACTCACATGGCCGACCTTGACTTTGGAAAAATCAAACTCTATGTCGGAAACTATGACTTCTGGAAGGAATCTTCTGAACTCGCTGCTAAATTGCTAGCAGACCGTAATGCCAAAGCAGAAGAAAAAATTAAGCAATTGCAAGAATTCGTTGCTCGTTTCTCTGCCAATGCTTCTAAATCAAGACAAGCAACATCACGTAAGAAAATGCTTGATAAAATTGAACTTGAAGAAATTGTGCCATCTAGTCGTAAATATCCATTTATCAACTTTAAAGCGGAACGTGAAATCGGTAATGATCTCTTGACAGTAGAAAATCTAACTGTAAAGATTGATGGTGAGACTATTTTAGATAATATCAGCTTTATCTTGCGTCCAGGTGATAAAACAGCGCTTATTGGACAAAATGACATCCAAACGACTGCATTAATTCGTGCAATCATGGGGGACATTGACTATGAAGGAACTGTCAAGTGGGGAGTAACTACTAGCCGTTCTTACTTGCCAAAAGATAACTCGGCAGATTTTGCAGGAGGAGAGTCAATTCTTGACTGGTTACGTCAATTCGCAAGTAAAGAAGAAGATGACAATACTTTTCTACGTGGTTTCCTCGGCCGTATGCTCTTCTCTGGAGATGAGGTTAACAAACCTGTAAATGTCTTGTCAGGGGGAGAAAAAGTTCGTGTCATGCTTTCAAAACTCATGCTCTTAAAATCAAATGTCCTTGTACTTGATGATCCAACCAATCACTTGGACTTGGAATCTATCTCAAGCTTGAATGATGGATTGAAAAACTTTAAAGAATCAATCATCTTTGCCAGCCATGACCACGAGTTTATTCAAACTTTAGCTAACCATATCATTGTCTTGTCCAAAAATGGCGTCATTGACCGTATCGATGAAACCTATGATGAATTCCTAGAAAATGCAGAAGTACAAGCAAAAGTTAAAGAACTTTGGAAAGACTAAATAAAACTTCTAAACTCAGTTGGGTTAACCAGCTGGGTTTTCTAACATTTTATGAGATAACATGAAATTATTTTTTAAAACATATTGGACCTATTTTGTTTCTTTCATCATTCCCGTAATCATTATGACAGGAGTATATCTATCTCAAGGTATCTACTGGAATAGCGATACATCTCCACTATTAGGAGATGGGTTTCATCAATACGTTATTTTTGATGTAGCTTTACGAAATATCCTACATGGAAATGGTAGTCTGTTTTACACCTTTACAAGTGGCCTCGGATTAAATTTCTATGCCCTATCTAGTTATTACTTGGGAAGTTTCCTTTCACCTCTTGTTTACTTTTTTAATCTGTCGAATATGCCAGATGCTGTATATCTGACAACTCTCTTAAAATTTGGATTGATTGGACTGTCAACTTACTTTAGTTTAAATAAATTATTTCAATCGATTCCTAATCCTTTAAAACTAGCTTTATCTACTTCCTACGCTCTGATGAGTTTCACTGTCAGTCAACTAGAGATAAAAACCTGGCTTGATGTTTTTATCTTAATTCCTTTAATTATCACTGGTTTACAGCTACTTATCACTGAAAAGAAATCCCTATTGTACTTTACAAGTCTGTCAATTTTATTTATTCAAAATTATTATTTTGGCTATATGACAGCATTGTTTCTTATTTTCTGGTATCTCTGTCAAATTTCTTGGGACTTTAAAACACGAAAATCATCTTTTCTTGATTTCATAGTCACCTCCTTTTTAGCTGGTATGGCTAGTTTGATTCTGACTCTTCCTACTCTGTTTGATTTACAGACACATGGGGAAAAAGTGACAGAAGTTACAAAGTTTCAAACTGAAAGTAGCTGGTATCTTGATCTCTTTGCTAAGCAATTCATTGGTTCCTTTGATACAACAAAGTATGGGGCTATCCCAATGATTTTTGTCGGACTACTTCCCTTTATTTTGACCATTTTATTTTTTACAATGAAATCTGTTAAGTTTCACGTGAAACTTATCTATGCAATCTTCTTTGCATTTCTAATTGCAAGCTTTTATATAGAAGTGCTTGATTTATTTTGGCAAGGCATGCATACTCCAAATATGTTTTTACATCGCTATGCTTGGATTTTCTCTACTCTGTTGATTTATACTGCAGCAGAGGTTCTAAACCGACTCAAAGAACTGAAGCTCTGGAATCTTTTAATGTCATTATTGATTGTATTGACAGGATTTCTAGCGACTATGTACTTTAAGTCACACTATTCTTTTTTAACAGATTTGAATATCCTACTTACTCTTGAATTTTTGGTTGTCTATTCTCTTTTACTCCTTGCAGTTATTAAAAAATTTATCTCTGTAAATCTATTTTCCATTCTAATCTCTTTATTTATAATGATTGAAGTGAGTTTAAATGCCTCATCTCAAATGGACGGAATTGCTAAAGAATGGGGATTTGCTTCTCGAAGTGCTTATAATCGAGATATCCCAGCTATGGAATCTTTTTCAACATATATTGGGAACCAATTTACTCGTACTGAGAAACTAGAAACTCAGACAGGAAATGACAGTGTGAAATTCAATTACAATGGAATCTCTCAATTTTCATCTGTTCGAAATCGTTCAGCAAGCTCTACTTTGGATAAACTTGGGTTTAAATCCTCTGGAACTAATCTCAATCTCCGTTATGCCAATAATAGTATTTTGTCTGATAGTTTATTTGGCATCCAGTACAATATCTCAGAAAACCCTATTGATAAGTACGGTTTCCAAGATGTATATCAAAAAGATAATCTTACCTTATACGAAAATCAATTCTCTCTTCCAATTGCCTTTGCTAGTCAATCTGTTTACAATGATGTCAAGTTCAATGAACATACTTTGGATAATCAAGCCTCGTTTTTAAATCAACTTGCTAACGTCAATTTTGATTATTTTTCTCCAATCCCTCATGACAAAATAGAAAATACTAATGATTTGATTAGTGTCACAAGTTCTTCAAATGAGGATGCAGCAATCCAGTATCAAATTGAAATACCAGAAAACAGCCAGGTTTATCTTTCGTTCACAAACCTTCACTTTTCTAATGATAAACAAAAAAAGGTTGACATTCTTGTCAACGGGGAGAAGAAAACTTTTACAACTGATAATGCCTTCTCCTTCTTTAATCTAGGCTATACAAAAGAGAAAAAAACTTTCAATATTCATGTTAGTTTCCCTGGAAATTCTCAAGTATCATTTGAATCTCCTACCTTCTATCGTTTAGATACCCAAACTTTAACTGAGGCCATTCAAAAAATTAAAGAGCAACCTGTAACAGTATCAACTTCTAAAAACAAGGTATTTGCTACATATAATGTTCAACAAGATACGTCCATTTTCTTCACCATTCCTTATGACAAAGGTTGGTCTGCCTATCAAGATGGTAAGAAAATAGAAATTAAACAAGCTCAAACTGGCTTTATGAAAGTTGACGTTCCTAAGGGGAAAGGAACGATTACACTTTCCTTTATTCCCAATGGTTTTATTACTGGATCAATCTGTTCCTTTATTTCTCTCTTACTATTTAGAATCTATAATTACAGACGAAAGTTATCTAAGGCATAAAAAATCGACCAGTTAAGCGGTCGATTTTTTAATCTTCTTCCATTTTCTTAGGTTGATAGGCTAGCATACCTAAACCAATAAATAGTGCTAGTATCACGGCAAGAAAAATGACTTGATGATGAATATTTCCTGTCATAGAGATTGTTTGTCGTAATCCAGAAACTGAATAACTCATTGGTAACCAAGGATTAATAGCTCTAAAGAAATCATTTGTCAAAGCAAGTGGATAAGTACCTGCACTTGATGCTAACTGTAATAAAAGCAAGATAAGAGAGAAGAAAGCTCCTATACGGCTATTCCATGTTGTTAAAGCGGTCACCATGGACATGAATACTAAACTTGTTAGGATAATGAGAATAAATGTTCTCATCTCATGATTTGCAGTTAAACCAATAAGATGAACTCCTCCATATACCAAAATTCCTGCTAAAACAGCTATAATACCATTTATTTCAGCTCGAGATTTCAACCAAGCCCAACGGCTCTCCGGATGACGTCCTGAAGGCAACTTCGCAAAGATCATATTCGTTGATATTGCTACAACAAAGAGAGCAACTGATATCATATAAGGAGCCATTGCAATTCCATTTACAGGAACTTGATCATTGTCTGTTTTTGAAAGATTGAGTGGATTTGACAAAATCTCTGCATTTTGAGATTCCGTAGATGCTGATTTGAGTTGATCACTAGCATTACTTAGTCCTTGTCCTAAAGAAGCAACTCCTGTCTTTAAACCTTCCAATCCAGAAGTTAACTTTGTTCCACCTTCTGCTAGTTTCCCAGCTCCATCTGCCAATTTATTAGCTCCACTTTCTAATTGAGAAGCACCTAAAATTAACTGACTGGATTTATCAGCTAATTGGCCCGATCCTAACTGCAATTTATCAACTCCGGCCATTAATTCTTGACTCTTTTGATTCAATTGATTAGAGCCAGTTGATAATTTTTCAATACCAGATACTAATTCTGGAGTTTTTTCAACTAATTGACCAACTCCTGTTGTCAAGCTAGAAGATTTTTGTGTCAAGGTAGTTGAGCCTGAAACTAGTTGGTTTAAACTACCTGTCAAGGTGGAATTTTTTTCACTTAGTTGACTTGCGCCTTGAGAAACTTTATCAACACCTGCAGTATAGGCATTTACACCTGATGTAATAGACTGACTAGCAGGAACTAATTTATTCGTAAACGCTCCTTGTATTTCTGTTAATCCACTTGACAATCCTGTCAAAGAGGTAGAAGCAAGCGGTAATACTTGATTAGCTTGATTTTTTAATGTCAAAAGATTAGAAGATTGATTTTGTAAGTTTTCTAAACTTCCCTGTAAACCTTGAACTAAAGCTACAATTGACTGAGCCGATTGAATACTATCAGTCGAATGTTGAGATACAGAAGCACTTATTTCAGCTTGTTGCTCACTTGTCAAAGATTGATAAGCTGCTGTCGATTGAATACTAGCTAATGTAGTCGCTTTATCAGACTGAACACTTGCTAGCATTTGATTAGAAAGAGACACTATACTTGATAAAACAGAATCTAATTGTTTTGTATCTCCAACATCAATATTTTGAATAGCTTGATTTAACTGATTCAGACCAGAAGATAATTGATTAATTTGATTTTTTTGCTCAGACGAAGCCTCTAACTTGCTAGAAAGTTGTTGAATCCCTTCACTTAATTGCTCCACCCCCATTCGAAGTGTAGCTGATTGATTAGATAACTGATTAGCACCTGTTGCAATACTTCCCACTCCATTGGTGTAGGCACTAACACCAGATGAAAATTGATTAAGACCAGCATTGAGCTGAGAAACACCGCCAGTATAAGATTCTACACCAGTATATAGTTGATTGATTCCTACTACTAATTCAGGACTTTTAGAAGACAATTGACCTAATCCGCTATCTAATTGACTCACTGCACCAGTATATGTAACTAAACCACTATTAAAATTCCCTAAGCCAAGATGAAGTTGTTCGACACCAGAAACATAGGAGGGTAATCCTCTAGTAAACTGCTCCGTTCCATTTGAAAATGTTAAACTTGAATATGCTAAAGAGTGTAGGTTAGTAGTTAATGTTTGACTTCCTGCCACTAACTGATTCGCTCCATCAGTTAATTTTTCACTACCAGAAGCTGCTTGACTCATACCATCCTTTAAATCAATCATTTTGTTAAATAAAGCTTTAGTATAGGTCTCGGTTACATTGGTAGAAACACTCTGCTTTAACTGTGTCATTGCAGAATCACTCATCTTGCTTGCAATAAAGCTATGACCACTTGAAGTCTGATAATTAATTTGCATTTGCTCTGGATGATCCGTTAAAATAGAAGCTGCTTTTTCAGATAAATCACTTGGTAAAGTCACTACCATATAGTAATCACCTTTTTCTAAGCCTTTCTTACCTTCTTCTTCATCTACAAAATGAAAATCCAAGGTTTTATTTTCTTTTAAATTGGACACCATGTCTTTTCCTATAGACACGCTATTACCATTATAGGAAGCCTCTTTATCATTATTTACAACTGCCACAGGTAAATCAGATAATTGCCCATATGGATCCCACATTGATGACAAAAATATGATATTGTACAGAGCTGGAATAAGAGAAATCCCTATCATGACAATAATAAAGGTTGGTTTTTTAAAAATTGCTTTCCATTCTTTAAACATATCTTCTCCTTTTTTAAACATATTGTCTAAAATTTTGATATAATAGATTATACATTAAAAAATCTAAATTACAAGATAAAAAATTAATTTTTAGACATATAGTCTAATTTGTTTACAAGGAGGAAATATGCAAGAAAGTAACAAACGCTTAAAAACAAAGAGAACTATTGAAAATGCTATGGTACAATTACTAATGGAACAACCATTTGATCAAATTTCTACTGTTAAGTTAGCAGAAAAAGCCGGAATTAGTCGTTCCAGCTTCTATACTCACTATAAGGATAAATATGATATGATCGAGCACTATCAAAGCAAGTTATTTCATACATTTGAATATATTTTTCAAAAACATGCTCATCACAAAAGAGATGCTATTTTAGAAGTCTTTGAATATCTAGAATCAGAACCACTTCTGGCTGCTCTGCTTTCTGAAAACGGGACTAAAGAAATTCAAAATTTCTTACGAAATAAACTTCATATCATGCTCAGTACAGATTTACAAAAGCGATTTATGCAACTGAATCTCAATACCACTGAATTAGAATATAGTAGCATCTATCTAACTCATGCACTTTTTGGTGTCTACCAAACTTGGATTGCACATGGAAAAAAAGAAAGTCCTCAAGAAATAACAGACTTCCTTATGAAGATGCTTGGTGATACAAATTGATACAAAAAGAGGAACACAGTTGTGTTCCCTTTTATCTATACTCCGCCAGTAGGACTCGAACCTACGACATCATGATTAACAGTCATGCGCTACTACCAACTGAGCTATGGCGGATAAAATAGTCCGTACGGGATTCGAACCCGTGTTACCGCCGTGAAAAGGCGGTGTCTTAACCCCTTGACCAACGGACCTTCTATCTGTAGCAGATATAACCATTATATCAATTTCTTACTAATTGTCAATCACTTTTGATATTTTTTCTCTAAAATATCTTTTAACTTTCTAATTTTTAATCTTGAAATAGGACAACGATGGTCTTCATAGAAAACAATTTCTAGGTTTTTTCGATCAATTTCTCTGATATTGCCTATATTTACTAAAAATGACTTATGAGGAGAATAAAATCGCTGAGTATGTTTGTCCTTTTCCTGAATATCTGTCATGGTACCATAAAACTCTTTTGCAAAATTCTTACCAATAATGCGTAATTTATGAGAGACACCTGTCGTTTCAATATACAAAATATCATGGTAAGGGATTTTTAAATCATTTCCCTTGTAATTGTAGTCAAAATAGTCTACAACATCTTCATTTTCAAGTAACATACTTTTAGTGTAGAAAATATTTTGCTCAATTCGCTTCTTAAACATATCATCATTGATATCCTTATCAACAAAATCTAGGGCTGATACCTGGTATTTATAGGTCAGAGTCGCAAACTCTGATCGACTGGTAATAAAGACGATAATAGCGTAAGGATTGTAATGACGAATGAGCTGAGCCACTTCAAATCCCTTTTTCTCAATTCCATGAATATCGATATCTAGGAAATAAAGCTGATTTACTTCATCATTTTCAATGTATTCTTCAAATTCACGAACTTTTCCTGTTGTCTTGTATGATATTGGAATATTCGATTCTTTCGAAATTTCATCCAATATTCTTTCTAGTCTCACTTGATGTTCAATAACATCTTCTAAAATTAAAACTTTCATTCAAATTCCCTCTTAAATCTAATGATTTGTCTAAATGTACTACCTTCCATCTCTGTTTCTAAAATAATATTGTTGTACTTATCTAATAGTTCTTTCACATTATTTAATCCTACCCCGCGATTTCTTCCCTTAGTGGAGAATCCTAAAGCAAATAGATCTCCTGAAGGAGTCATCGTCATTTTACATGAATTCTGAATCACAATCACTGTTTCAGTTTCCATCTTAATAACTGCTACTTCCATCTGCTTTTTATAGCTATCAGCCGATCCTTCGACAGCATTGTTCAATAAAACACTCATGATACGAACTAAATCCAATAGTTCAATTGGGAGCTTAGTAATCGTATCTTTTACTTCCAGGGTAAACTCTACACCATTATTTCGAGCATAAACAATTGACTGAGCAACCAAACTTCGTAAAGCTGAATCTTCTATGTTGTTCAAATCAAAGTAAGTGTATTTATCTGAACGTAGTTTGTGATTGGCTTTAACCAAAACTTCATTGTAAACTCTGTCAATTTCCTGTAAATCACCACTGTCAATTGCCATCTGCATGCTGACAAGCATTCCAGCATAATCATGTCGAAAACCACGGATTTCATTATACAAGCCAACAATTTCATCTGTGTAATTCTGTAAATGTTTCTGTTCAAATTTCTTCTGCTTCAAAGCAATCTCTTTCTCCATTTGTTCTTTATGCGAATTCATTGCATAGAAGGTCAAAAGTAGAGAAATAAAGACGATAGATGACAAAATACTTCCAAAACTATTCAAATGTTTAATCGTACTTACCATATTTGAAACGAAAGATACAATATGGAGCAGTAGTAAGGCAAAAAATACTTTTTTCAAGAGAGGATAAAGGTAGTCCTTGTCAAAATAGGCTATTTCCAAATGGAAATAATGAATGATTTTTAAAACAACAAAATAGGTCAACAACGTTACAACGAAAAAGAATAGGCCATAATATTGTAAAACAAAATTGTCTCCTGTTATAGAGGAGAACGTTACGGACAGAAAGTTATGAGTGCTCTCATATAAAAGAGATAGTAGTAAACTTAGGAATAGTCCTCTATCCCTCTCATACTGTTTAATCCATCGAAAATAGGAATATAAGCCCAAAGGAAATAAAAATCTTGCAATCCCTAACCCATCTAAATATAGGAGATAAAAGGGAAGTTCAAGTACTGCTTCTACTAGTAATGTATAGATACCAAAAACGTATAGTTCCTTTGCTTTTATTTGACCTTTACAAATTAAATAGTAACTGTGACTAATAATTAAAAAATGAACAAAAACTATCCCAAATCCAAATAAATCCATTACTCTTTCCCCTTATTTCATTACTTTTTTCGTCGGAAAAGAAAATCAAGGAGGATGTCTGAAACCCTACTTTCCCCACCTTGAATCTTTTGCAAGTCTTTTTCCTTCAAGGCTACAAACTGTTCCAATTTAACTGTGTTTTTCATAATAAAATCTCCTTAAATGTTTTTTTCTTGTAAGCTAACTTACAAAAACCATTATACAAAATGGAATTTCATTTTAGATAAAATTCTCTCAACTGTCATTTTTTTCTCCCCAAGTGTACTTTTTTAAGAAAAAAGCCGGGAAAATTCCCAGCTTTGCTACTATATTGATCCCAGCAGGATTCGAACCTGCGACCGTTCGCTTAGAAGGCGAATGCTCTATCCAGCTGAGCTATGAGACCTGACACAATTATTCTACCAAAAATTCAATTAAAAGTCAATTTTCTATTTATGATAGGGTGATCCCTGCTGAATCGTAAAAGCGCGATAGATTTGTTCAACAAGGACTAGTCTCATTAACTGATGGGGCAAGGTTAAGCGTCCAAAACTAATAGAAAGATTGGCTCTCTTTTTTACATCCTGTGCTAACCCCAGACTCCCTCCAATAATAAATGTAAGAGTAGAAAATCCTTTTATAGAAGCTTCTTCTAACTGCTTACTAAATTCTTCTGAAGAAAGTGTTTTCCCCTCAATGGCTAACACAATAACGAAATCACGGTCACCAACTTTTGATAAAATTCTCTGACCTTCTATTTCTAAAATCTTTTGATTTTCTGATTCGCTGGCCCTATCTGGTGTTTTTTCATCTGCTAGTTCAATCATTTCAAGCTTAGCAAATCGAGAAATTCGTTTTGAATACTCTGCAATACCATCTTTTAAATACTTTTCTTTCAGTTTCCCAACTGTTACAACTTTTATTTTCATAACTCTATTCTAACATATTCTCTATTTTTTCACATCTTATTCACAAAATAAAAGGTTAATTTTAGCCGAGAAAACCACAGATTTTTGAAAGTTATCCACAATCTGTGAAAAATTTTTGTGTTTAAGTTATAATTAAGCTAATCAGTTTATACTTTCAGTAATTTCAAACATATGGAGGCAAATATGAAACATCTAAAAACATTTTATAAAAAATGGTTTCAATTACTAGTCATTATCGTCATTAGCTTTATTAGTGGAGCCTTGGGTAGCTTTTCAATAAACCAACTAACTCAAAAAAGTACTGTAAGTAACTCCAACAACAATAGTACTATTACACAGACTGCCTATAAGAACGAAAATTCAACAACTCAGGCTGTTAATAAAGTAAAAGATGCTGTTGTTTCTGTTATTACTTATTCGGCAAACAGACAAAATAGCGTATTTGGCAATGATGATACTGACACAGATTCTCAGCAAATTTCTAGTGAAGGATCTGGGGTTATTTATAAAAAGAATGACAAAGAAGCTTATATTGTCACCAACAATCACGTTATAAATGGTGCCAGCAAAGTAGATATTCGTTTGTCAGATGGAACTAAAGTACCTGGAGAAATTGTCGGAGCTGACACTTTCTCTGATATTGCTGTCGTCAAAATCTCTTCAGAAAAAGTGACAACAGTAGCTGAGTTTGGTGATTCTAGCAAGTTAACCGTAGGAGAAACTGCTATTGCTATTGGTAGCCCATTAGGTTCAGAATATGCAAATACTGTCACTCAAGGTATCGTATCTAGTCTCAATCGAAATGTATCTTTAAAATCTGAAGATGGACAAGCCATTTCTACAAAGGCCATCCAAACCGATACTGCTATTAACCCAGGTAACTCTGGTGGCCCACTAATCAATATTCAAGGACAGGTTATCGGAATTACCTCAAGTAAAATTGCCACAAATGGAGGAACATCTGTAGAAGGACTTGGTTTCGCAATTCCTGCAAATGATGCTATCAATATCATTGAACAATTAGAAAAGAACGGAAAAGTGACTCGCCCAGCTTTGGGCATCCAAATGGTCAATCTCTCAAATATTAATACAAGTGATATTAGAAGACTGAATATTCCAAGTAATGTAACATCTGGTGTAGTTGTTCGTTCTGTACAAAGCAATATGCCCGCCAATGGTCACCTTGAAAAATACGATGTTATTACAAAAGTAGATGACAAAGAGATTGCTTCATCAACAGACTTACAAAGTGCTCTTTACAATCATTCTATTGGAGACACCATTAAAATAACTTATTATCGTAACGGTAAAGAAGAAACTACATCTATTAAACTTGACAAGAGTTCAGGTGATTTAGAATCTTAATTGACATCTATGTAAAGAAAGCTTTACATAAAAGAAAAGATGTGTTAGTGTAGAATCATGGAAAAATTTGAAATAATTTCTATCACGGATATACAAAAAAATCCCTATCAACCTCGAAAAGAATTTGATAGAGAAAAACTAGATGAACTAGCACAGTCTATTAAAGAAAATGGGGTCATTCAACCGATTATTGTTCGTCAATCTCCTGTGATTGGTTATGAAATCCTTGCAGGAGAGAGACGCTATAGAGCTTCACTTTTAGCTGGTCTAACGTCTATCCCCGCTGTTGTTAAACAGCTTTCAGACCAAGAAATGATAGTCCAGTCCATCATTGAAAATTTGCAAAGAGAAAATTTAAATCCAATAGAAGAAGCACGCGCCTATGAATCTCTCGTAGAGAAAGGATTTACCCATGCTGAAATTGCAGATAAAATGGGAAAGTCTCGTCCTTATATCAGCAACTCTATTCGCTTGCTTTCCTTGCCAGAACAGATCCTCTCAGAAGTAGAAAATGGCAAACTATCACAAGCACATGCACGTTCGCTAGTTGGGTTGAATAAGGAACAACAAGACTATTTCTTTCAACGAATCATAGAGGAAGACATTTCTGTAAGAAAGTTAGAAACTCTTCTGACAGAGAAAAAACAAAAGAAACAGCAAAAAAATGATTATTTCATACAAAATGAAGAGGAACAGTTAAAAAAACTAATCGGATTAGATATTGAAATCAAACTGTCTAAAAAAGATAGTGGAAAAATCATTATTGCTTTCTCAAATCAAGAAGAATACAGTAGAATTATCAACAGCCTGAAATAAGGCTGTTCTTTTATTTTTTTATTCCACAAGATTATCCACTATTTTTTACAATAAAAAGCTTAATAAATCAAAAGTTTTTACCTTTATCCCCAACCTGTGGATAAAGATTGGTAACATTGTGGATTATTTTTCACAGCTTGTGGAAAATTCTTTCTATATGTGGTAAAATAAATCTAGCATTAAACTTTTAAATAGTAAAGGAGGAGAAAGGATTGAAAGAAAAACAATTTTGGAATCGTATATTAGAATTTGCTCAAGAAAGACTGACTCGATCCATGTATGATTTCTATGCTATTCAAGCTGAACTCATCAAGGTAGAGGAAAATGTTGCTACTATATTTTTACCACGATCTGAAATGGAAATGGTCTGGGAAAAACAACTAAAAGATATTATTGTCGTTGCTGGATTTGAAATTTATGATGCTGAGATTACTCCCCACTATATTTTCACCAAACCTCAAGATACGACTATCTCACAAGTTGAAGAAGCTACAAATTCAACTCTTTATGACTATAGTCCAAAGTTAGCATCTATTCCTTATTCAGATACTGGATTAAAAGAAAAGTATACCTTTGATAATTTTATTCAAGGGGATGGAAATGTTTGGGCAGTATCAGCCGCTTTGGCTGTCTCTGAAGATTTGGCCTTGACCTATAATCCTCTTTTTATCTATGGAGGACCTGGGCTTGGTAAGACTCACCTGTTAAACGCTATTGGAAATGAAATTCTAAAAAATATTCCAAATGCGCGTGTTAAATACATCCCTGCTGAAAGCTTTATTAATGACTTTCTTGATCACCTAAGACTTGGGGAGATGGAAAAGTTTAAAAAGACCTATCGTAGCCTTGATCTTTTATTGATTGATGATATACAATCTCTAAGTGGTAAAAAAGTTGCAACACAAGAAGAATTTTTCAATACCTTTAATGCACTGCACGACAAGCAAAAACAGATTGTCCTAACGAGTGATCGAAGTCCAAAACATCTAGAAGGGCTCGAGGAAAGGCTTGTCACGCGCTTTAGTTGGGGATTAACACAAACTATCACACCCCCTGACTTTGAAACACGTATTGCCATTTTACAAAGTAAAACGGAATATTTAGGCTACAATTTCCAAAGTGATACTCTAGAATACCTAGCTGGGCAATTTGATTCAAATGTTCGAGATCTTGAGGGAGCCATCAACGACATCACTTTAATTGCCAGAGTAAAGAAAATCAAGGATATCACTATTGATATTGCTGCAGAAGCTATTAGAGCTCGTAAACAAGATGTTAGCCAAATCCTCGTCATCCCAATTGACAAAATCCAAAATGAAGTTGGTAACTTCTATGGAGTTAGTGTCAAAGAAATGAAGGGAAGCAGACGCCTTCAAAATATTGTTTTAGCCCGTCAAGTAGCTATGTATTTATCTAGAGAACTAACAGATAATAGTCTTCCAAAAATTGGGAAAGAATTTGGTGGAAAAGATCATACAACAGTCATTCACGCCCATGCAAAAATTAAATCTTTGATTGATGAAGACGATAATTTACGTTTAGAAATTGAATCTATCAAAAAGAAAATAAAATAACTTGTGGATAACTTTCGCTTTTTTATCTTTTTTATCCACAGTTTTTTAAACAAGCCCAAAAACTTGGTATGCCTTACTTTTAGTTTATTTTCCACAGATTTCACAGACTCTATTATTACTATTATCCTTCTAATACTAAAAATAAATAAAGGAGAATCCATGATTCATTTTTCAATTAATAAAAATTTATTTCTACAAGCCTTAAATACTACTAAGAGAGCTATTAGTTCTAAAAATGCTATTCCTATTTTATCAACAGTAAAAATTGACGTGACTAATGAAGGGGTTACTTTAATTGGTTCAAATGGTCAAATTTCAATTGAAAATTTTATTTCTCAAAAAAATGAAGATGCTGGTTTGTTAATTACTTCTTTAGGATCAATCCTTCTTGAAGCTTCTTTCTTTATCAATGTGGTATCTAGTCTACCTGATGTGACTCTTGATTTTAAAGAAATTGAACAAAATCAAATTGTTTTAACCAGTGGCAAATCAGAAATTACCCTAAAAGGAAAAGATAGCGAACAGTATCCACGGATCCAAGAAATTTCAGCAAGCACTCCTTTAATTCTTGAAACAAAATTACTAAAGAAAATTATCAATGAAACAGCTTTTGCTGCAAGTACACAAGAAAGTCGTCCAATTTTAACAGGTGTTCATTTTGTATTGAGTCAACACAAGGAGCTAAAAACAGTGGCAACAGACTCTCATCGCTTAAGCCAGAAAAAATTAACGCTTGAGAAAAATAGTGATGATTTTGATGTTGTCATTCCTAGCCGTTCCCTACGCGAATTTTCAGCGGTATTTACAGATGATATCGAAACTGTAGAGATTTTCTTTTCCAATAACCAAATTCTCTTTAGAAGCGAAAATATTAGCTTCTATACTCGTCTCCTAGAAGGAAACTATCCAGATACAGATCGCTTGATTCCAACAGACTTTAACACTACTATTACTTTTGATGTGGTAAACTTACGCCAGTCAATGGAACGTGCTCGTCTTTTATCAAGTGCGACTCAAAATGGTACTGTTAAACTTGAAATTAAAGATGGGATTGTTAGCGCCCATGTTCACTCTCCAGAAGTTGGTAAAGTAAACGAAGAAATTGATACTGATCAGGTGACTGGTGAAGATTTGACCATTAGTTTCAATCCAACTTATTTGATTGATTCTCTTAAAGCTTTAAATAGCGAAAAGGTGACCATTAGCTTTATCTCAGCTGTTCGTCCATTTACTCTTGTGCCAGCAGATACTGAAGAGGACTTTATGCAACTTATCACCCCAGTTCGTACAAATTAAGTTAAAGAGGTTGAGCCTAGCTCGCCTCTTTTATGATATAATCAAAAAAGAAAAGGAGAGTAGTATGTATCAAGTTGGAAATTTTGTTGAGATGAAAAAGCCACATGCTTGTACAATCAAGTCAACTGGTAAAAAAGCCAATCGTTGGGAAATTACACGTGTAGGGGCAGATATCAAAATTAAATGTAGCAATTGTGACCATGTTATCATGATGGGGCGCTATGATTTTGATCGAAAAATGAATAAAATTATTGACTGAGACCCCTTAGTTAGAGGGTTAGCAAGTTTTCCCTTTTTGTGTTATAATATTAGGGATTGAAATGAAAACGGAGAATGAGAAAATATGGCTTTAACAGCAGGTATCGTTGGTTTGCCAAATGTTGGTAAATCAACACTATTTAATGCAATTACAAAAGCAGGAGCAGAGGCAGCAAACTACCCATTTGCGACGATTGATCCAAACGTTGGAATGGTTGAGGTTCCTGATGAACGCCTCCAAAAATTGACGGAAATGATTACTCCTAAAAAGACAGTTCCAACAACATTTGAATTTACCGATATCGCAGGAATTGTAAAAGGAGCTTCAAAAGGAGAAGGGCTAGGGAATAAATTCTTGGCCAACATCCGTGAAGTAGATGCGATTGTTCACGTAGTTCGTGCTTTTGATGATGAAAATGTCATGCGTGAGCAAGGGCGTGAAGATGCCTTTGTGGATCCACTTGCAGATATTGACACAATTAACCTAGAATTGATTCTTGCTGACTTAGAATCAGTCAATAAACGTTATGCGCGTGTAGAAAAGATGGCCCGTACACAAAAAGATAAAGAATCTGTAGCAGAATTCAATGTTCTTCAAAAGATTAAACCAGTCCTTGAGGATGGAAAATCGGCTCGCACCATCGAGTTTACAGATGAAGAACAAAAAGTTGTCAAAGGTCTCTTCCTGTTGACAACTAAACCAGTGCTCTATGTTGCCAATGTGGACGAGGACGTGGTTGGAGACTCAGAATCTATCGATTATGTAAAGCAAATTCGTGAATTTGCAGCAACAGAAAATGCAGAGGTAGTGGTGATTTCTGCGCGTGCTGAGGAAGAAATTTCTGAGTTAGACGATGAAGATAAAAAAGAGTTCCTTGAAGCCATTGGTTTGACAGAATCAGGTGTAGATAAGTTGACGCGTGCAGCTTACCACTTGCTTGGACTGGGAACTTATTTTACAGCTGGTGAAAAAGAAGTTCGCGCTTGGACCTTCAAACGTGGTATGAAGGCTCCTCAAGCAGCTGGTATTATCCACTCAGACTTTGAAAAAGGCTTTATTCGTGCAGTTACCATGTCTTATGACGATTTGGTGAAATATGGATCTGAAAAGGCTGTAAAAGAAGCTGGACGCTTGCGTGAAGAAGGAAAAGAATATATCGTTCAAGATGGCGATATTATGGAATTCCGCTTTAATGTCTAAAAAAATTAATAAATAGTGTCAATTAGGTTGGAAAAAAATTCCAACCCTTTTGGCTTTTGAAAGGAAAAATAAATGACCAAATTACTTGTAGGATTAGGAAATCCAGGGGATAAATATTTTGAAACAAAACACAATGTTGGATTTATGTTGATTGACCAACTAGCGAAGAAACAGAATGTCACTTTTACACATGATAAGATATTTCAAGCTGACCTAGCTTCATTTTTCCTTAATGGTGAAAAAATCTATTTGGTGAAACCCACTACTTTTATGAATGAAAGTGGAAAAGCGGTTCATACTTTATTAACTTATTATGGTTTGGATATTGAAGATTTACTCATCATTTACGATGATCTTGACATGGAAGTTGGAAAGATTCGTTTAAGAGCAAAGGGATCCGCAGGTGGTCATAATGGTATCAAGTCTATTATTCAACATATCGGAACTCAGACCTTTAATCGTGTTAAGATTGGAATTGGAAGACCTAAAAATGGTATGTCAGTTGTTCACCATGTTTTGAGTACCTTTGACAAGGATGATTATATTGGTATTTTACAGTCTATTGACAAGGTTGACGATGCTGTAAATTATTATTTACAAGAGAAAAACTTTGAAAAAATGATGCAGAGGTATAACGGATAAATGGTGACCTTATTAGATTTATTCTCAGAAAATGATCAGGTCAAAAAATGGCATCAAAGTTTAACAGATAAGAAAAGACAACTAATACTTGGTTTATCAACGTCTACTAAGGCTCTTGCAATTGCAAGTAGCTTGGAAAAAGAAGGTAAGGTTGTATTATTGACGTCAACTTATGGAGAAGCAGAAGGACTGGTTAGTGATCTTATCTCTATCTTGGGTGAGGAACTTGTTTATCCATTTTTGGTAGATGACTCCCCTATGGTCGAGTTTTTGATGTCTTCACAAGAAAAAATCATTTCACGGGTTGAAGCCTTGCGTTTTTTGACTGATTCATCTAAGAAAGGGATTTTGGTTTGTAATATTGCAGCAAGTCGATTGATTTTACCGTCTCCAAATGTGTTCAAAGATAGTATTGTAAAAATATCAGTTGGTGAAGAATGTGACCAACACGCGCTTATCCATCAGTTAAAGGAAATTGGATATCGAAAAGTTACACAAGTACAAACTCAAGGTGAATTTAGTCTGCGAGGAGATATTTTAGATATTTTTGAAATATCCCAGTTAGAACCTTGCCGAATTGAGTTTTTTGGTGATGAAATTGATGGTATCAGGTCATTTGAAGTAGAAACACAATTATCGAAAGAAAATCAGCCAGAACTTACTATCTTTCCAGCTAGTGATATGCTTTTGAGAGAAAAGGATTATCAACGAGGACAGTTAGCTTTAGAAAAACAGATTTCAAAAACTTTATCACCTATTTTAAAATCATACTTAGAAGAAATTTTTTCAAGTTTTCACCAAAAACAAATTCATTCTGATTCACGGAAATTTTTATCTTTGTGTTATGACAAGACATGGACTGTTTTTGACTATATTGAAAAAGATACCCCAATATTCTTTGATGATTATCAAAAATTGATGAATCAGTATGAAATATTTGAAAGAGAATTAGCGCAATACTTTACAGAAGAATTACAGAATGGTAAAGCAGTTTCTGAAATGCAGTATTTTGCAGATACAGAGCAGATCTATAAAAAACAGAGTCCGGTTACCTTTTTCTCTAATCTGCAAAAGGGTTTAGGCAATCTCAAGTTTGACCAGATTTATCAATTTAATCAATATCCTATGCAGGAGTTTTTCAATCAATTTTCTTTTCTAAAAGAAGAAATTGAGCGATACAAAAAAATGGATTACACTATTATTCTGCAGTCTAGCAATTCAATGGGAAGTAAAACATTGGAGGATGTTTTAGAGGAATACCAGATTAAATTGGATTCCAGAGATAAGTCAAGTATTTGTAAAGAGTCTGTAAATTTAATTGAGGGAAATCTCAGACATGGTTTTCATTTTGTAGATGAAAAGATTCTATTGATAACTGAACATGAGATTTTTCAAAAGAAATTGAAACGTCGTTTTCGAAGACAACATGTTTCAAACGCAGAGAGATTAAAAGATTACAATGAACTTGAAAAAGGAGATTACGTTGTTCACCATATTCATGGGATTGGTCAATACCTAGGAATTGAAACCATTGAAATCAAGGGGATTCACCGCGATTATGTCAGTGTCCAGTATCAAAATGGGGATCAAATCTCCATCCCAGTGGAACAGATTCATCTACTATCTAAATATGTTTCAAGTGATGGTAAAGCGCCAAAACTCAATAAATTAAATGACGGTCATTTTAAAAAGGCCAAGCAAAAGGTTAAGAATCAGGTAGAGGATATAGCTGACGATTTAATCAAACTCTATTCTGAACGCAGTCAGTTGAAGGGGTTTGCTTTCTCAGCTGATGATGAAGATCAACATGCTTTTGATGATGCCTTCCCTTATGTTGAAACGGATGATCAACTTCGTAGTATTGAGGAAATCAAGAGAGATATGCAGACTTCTCAGCCAATGGATCGACTTTTGGTTGGGGATGTTGGTTTTGGAAAGACAGAAGTTGCTATGCGTGCAGCCTTTAAGGCAGTCAATGATCACAAACAGGTTGTTGTCTTAGTTCCGACGACGGTTTTAGCGCAACAGCACTATACGAATTTTAAGGAACGATTCCAAAATTTTGCAGTTAATATTGATGTGTTGAGTCGCTTTAGAAGTAAAAAAGAGCAGACTGAAACACTTGAAAAATTGAAAAAGGGTCAAGTCGATATTTTGATTGGAACGCATCGTGTTTTGTCAAAAGATGTTGTATTTTCAGATTTGGGCTTGATGATTATTGATGAGGAACAGCGATTTGGTGTCAAGCATAAGGAAACCTTGAAAGAACTAAAAAAACAAGTAGATGTCCTGACCTTGACAGCAACGCCAATTCCTCGTACCCTTCATATGTCTATGCTGGGAATCAGAGATTTGTCTGTTATTGAAACTCCGCCGACTAATCGCTATCCTGTTCAGACCTATGTTTTGGAAAAGAATGATAGTGTCATTCGTAATGCGGTCTTGCGTGAAATGGAGCGTGGAGGTCAAGTTTACTATCTTTACAACAAAGTTGACACGATTGACCAAAAGGTTTCAGAATTACAGGATTTAATTCCAGAAGCTTCGATTGGTTATGTTCATGGGCAAATGAGTGAGATTCAGTTAGAAAATACTCTACTGGATTTCATTGAAGGTCAGTATGATATTTTGGTGACGACTACCATTATTGAGACAGGAGTGGACATTCCAAATGCCAATACCTTGTTTATTGAAAATGCAGACCATATGGGCTTGTCAACCTTGTATCAGTTAAGAGGAAGAGTTGGTCGTAGTAATCGTATTGCTTATGCTTATCTCATGTATCGTCCAGAAAAATCAATCAGTGAAGTCTCTGAGAAGAGATTAGAAGCGATCAAAGGATTTACAGAATTGGGCTCCGGATTTAAGATTGCGATGCGAGATCTTTCGATTCGTGGAGCAGGAAATCTTTTAGGAAAATCACAGTCTGGTTTCATTGATTCTGTTGGTTTTGAATTGTATTCGCAGTTACTAGAGGAAGCTATTGCTAAACGAAACGGTAATGCTAACACCAACACAAGAATCAAAGGGAATGCTGAGTTGATTTTGCAAATTGATGCCTATCTTCCTGATACTTATATTTCTGATCAACGACATAAGATTGAAATTTACAAGAAAATTCGTCAAATTGACAACCGTGTCAATTATGAAGAGTTACAAGAGGAGTTGATAGACCGTTTTGGAGAGTACCCAGATGTAGTTGCTTATCTTTTAGAGATTGGTTTGGTCAAATCATACTTGGACAAGATCTTTATTCAACGTGTGGAAAGAAAAGATAATAAAATTACAATTCAATTTGAAAAAGTCACTCAGCGATTGTTTTTGGCTCAAGATTATTTTAAAGCTTTATCCGCAACGAACTTAAAAGCAGCTATCACTGAGAATAAGGGATTAATGGAGCTTGTATTTGATGTCCAAAATAAGAAAGATTATGAAATTTTAGAAGGTCTGCTGATTTTTGGAGAAAGTTTATTAGAGATAAAAGAGTCTAAGGAAGAAAATTCCATTTGATATTTTCCTTCTATAAAATAGATAAAAATGGTACAATAATAAGTTGAGGTAATAAGGATGAGATTAGACAAATATTTAAAAGTATCGCGAATTATCAAGCGTCGTACAGTCGCAAAGGAAGTAGCAGATAAAGGTAGAATCAAGGTGAATGGAATCTTGGCCAAAAGTTCAACGGACTTGAAAGTTAATGACCAAGTTGAAATTCGTTTTGGAAATAAATTGTTACTTGTAAAAGTACTGGAGATGAAAGATAGTACAAAAAAAGAAGATGCAGCAGGCATGTATGAAATTATCAGTGAAACACGGGTAGAAGAAAATGTCTAAAAATATCGTACAATTGAATAATTCTTTTATTCAAAATGAACACCAACGTCGTCGCTACCTGATGAAAGAACGACAAAAACGGAATCGTTTTATGGGGTGGGTATTGATTTTGATTATGCTATTATTTATCTTGCCAACTTTTAATTTAGCGCAGAGCTATCAGCAATTACTACAAAGACGTCAGCAATTAGCAGACTTGCAAACTCAGTATCAAACTTTGAGTGATGAAAAGGATAAGGAGACAGCATTTGCTACTAAGTTGAAAGACGAGGATTATGCTGCCAAATATACACGAGCGAAGTACTATTATTCTAAGTCGAGGGAAAAAGTTTATACGATTCCTGACTTGCTTCAAAGGTGATAAAATGGAAAATTTATTAGACGTAATAGAGCAATTTTTGAGTTTGTCAGATGGAAAGCTGGAAGAGTTGGCTGAAAAAAATCAATTATTGCGTTTACAAGAAGAAAAGGAAAGGAAGAATGCGTAAATTCTTAATTATTTTGTTGCTACCGAGTTTTTTGACCATCTCAAAAGTCGTTAGCACAGAAAAAGAAGTTGTCTATACTTCAAAAGAAATTTATTACCTTTCACAATCTGACTTTGGTATCTATTTTAGAGAAAAATTAAGTTCTCCTATGGTTTATGGAGAAGTTCCTGTCTATGAAAATGAAGATTTAGTGGTAGAATCTGGAAAATTGACTCCCAAAACAAGTTTTCAAATAACCGAGTGGCGTTTAAATAAACAAGGAATTCCAGTGTTTAAGTTATCCAACCATCAATTTATAGCTGCAGACAAACGATTTTTATACGATCAGTCAGAGGTAGCTCCTACAATCAAAAAAGTATGGTTAGAATCTGACTTTAAACTGTATAATAGCCCTTATGATTTGAAAGAAATAAAATCATCTTTATCAGCTTATTCACAAGTATCAATCGACAAGACCATGTTTGTAGAAGGAAGAGAATTTCTACATATTGATCAGGCTGGATGGGTAGTTAAAGAATCAACTTCTGAAGAAGATAATCGGATGAGTAAAGTCCAAGAAATGTTAGCGGAAAAATATCAGAAGGATTCATTTTCTATTTATGTTAAGCAACTGACTACTGGAAAAGAAGCTGGTGTCAATCAAGATGAAAAGATGTATGCAGCTAGTGTTTTGAAACTCCCTTATCTTTATTATACGCAAGAAAAAATAAATGAGGGTCTTTATCAGTTAGACACGACTGTAAAATACGTATCTGCAGTCAATGATTTTTCAGGTTCTTATAAACCAGAGGGAAGTGGTAGTCTTCCTAAAAAAGAGGATAATAAAGAGTATTCTCTAAAGGATTTAATTACTAAAGTATCAAAAGAATCTGATAATGTAGCTCATAATCTATTGGGATATTACATTTCAAACCAATCTGATATCACATTCAAATCCAAGATGTCTGCTATTATGGGAGATGATTGGGATTCAAAAGAAAAATTGATTTCTTCCAAGATGGCTGGGAAGGTTATGGAAGCCATTTATAATCAAAATGGATTTGTATTGGAATCTTTGACTAAAACAGATTTTGATAATGAGCGAATTGCCAAAGGTGTTTCTGTGAAGGTAGCTCATAAAATAGGAGATGCGGACGAATTTAAGCATGATACGGGTGTGGTCTACGCAGATTCTCCATTTGTTATTTCTATTTTCACTAAGAATTCTGATTATGATACGATTTCTAAGATAGCCAAAGATGTTTATGAGGTTCTAAAATGAGGGAACAGGATTTTTTTAATCATTTTCTCAAGAGAGGATATTTTAAAAAACATACTAAGGTGGTGCTAGCTCTTTCTGGTGGATTAGATTCTATGTTTCTATTTAAGGTATTATCTACGTATAAAAAAGAGTTAGAAATTGAATTGATTCTAGCTCATGTGAATCATAAGCAGAGAGTAGAATCAGATTGGGAAGAAAAGGAATTAAGGAAGTTGGCTGCTGAAGCAGAGCTTCCTATTTATATCAGCAATTTTTCAGGTGAATTTTCAGAAGCGCGTGCACGAAATTTTCGTTATGATTTTTTTCAAGAGATCATGAAAAAGACAGGTGCGACAGCCTTAGTCACTGCCCACCATGCAGATGACCAGGCGGAAACGATTTTGATGCGTTTGATTCGAGGCACTCGTTTGCGCTATCTATCAGGGATTAAGGAGAAGCAAGTAGTCGGAGATATAGAAATCATTCGCCCCTTCTTGCATTTTCAAAAAAAAGACTTTCCACCAATTTTTCACTTTGAAGATACATCAAATAAGGAAAATCATTATTTTCGCAATCGTATTCGAAACTCTTATTTACCAGAATTAGAAAAAGAAAATCCTCGATTTAGGGATGCAATCTTAAGCATCGGTAATGAAATTTTAGATTATGATTTGGCAATAGCTGAATTATCAAAGAATATTGATGTAGAAAATTTAGAGTGCCTATTGTCTTACTCTGAGTCGACACAAAGAGTTTTACTTCAAACTTACCTGAATCGTTTTCCAGATTTGAATCTTACAAAAGCTCAGTTTGAAGAAGTTAGACAAATTTTAAAAACTAAAAGCCAGTATCGTCATCCGCTTAAAAATGGCTATGAATTGATAAAAGAGTATCAACAGTTTCGGATTTGTAAAATCAGTCCTCAGGCTGATGAAAAGGAAGATGAACTTGTGTTACACTATCAAAATCAGGTATCTTATCAAGGATATTCATTTTCCTTTGGACTTCCTTTAGAAGGTGAACTAATTCAACAAATACCTGTTTCACGGGAAACATCTATACACATTCGTCATCGAAAAGCAGGAGATGTTTTGATTCAAAATGGGCACAGAAAAAAACTCAGACGTTTATTTATTGATTTGAAAATCCCTATGGAAAAGCGAAACTCTGCCCTGATTATTGAGCAATTTGGTGAAATTGTCTCAATTTTGGGAATTGCGACCAGTAATTTGAGTAAAAACACGAAAAATGATATAATGAACACTGTACTTTATATAGAAAAAAATAGATAGGTAAAAAAATGTTAGAAAACGATATTAAAAAAATTCTCGTTTCACACGATGAAATTACAGAAGCTGCTAAAAAATTAGGTGCCCAACTAACTAAAGACTATGCAGGAAAAAATCCGATTTTAATTGGGATTTTAAAAGGATCTATCCCTTTTATGGCTGAATTGGTCAAACATATTGATACACATATTGAAATGGACTTCATGATGGTTTCTAGCTACCATGGAGGAACAGCAAGTAGTGGTGTCATCAATATCAAGCAAGATGTAACTCAAGACATTAAAGGAAGACATGTTCTATTTGTAGAAGATATCATTGATACAGGTCAAACTTTGAAGAGTTTAAGAGATATGTTTAAAGCAAGAGAGGTTGCTTCTGTTAAAATTGCAACCTTGTTGGATAAACCAGAAGGACGTGTTGTAGAAATTGAGGCAGACTATACCTGCTTTACTATCCCAAATGAGTTTGTAGTAGGTTATGGTTTAGACTACAAAGAAAATTATCGTAACCTTCCTTATGTTGGAGTATTGAAAGAAGAAGTGTATTCAAATTAGAAAGAACAATTTTTAATGAAAAAACAAAATAATGGTTTAATTAAAAATCCTTTTCTATGGTTATTACTTATTTTTTTCCTAGTTACAAGTTACCAGTATTTTAGTACAGGTAGTGTTGCAGGGAAAAGTGAGCAAATTAATTATACAGAATTGGTAAAAGAAATTACCGATGACAATGTAAAAGAATTGACTTACCAACCAAATGGCAGTGTTATCGAAGTTTCAGGTGTTTATAAAAATCCTAAAACAAGTAAAGAAGCAACAGGAATTCAGTTCTTTTCTCCATCTGCTACAACAGTAGAGAAATTTTCAAGTATTATTCTTCCTTCAGACACTACAGTATCAGAATTGCAAAAGCTTGCTTCTGACCATAAAGCGGAAGTAACTGTTAAACATGAAAGTTCAAGTGGTATGTGGATTAATATTCTTGTATCCATTGTGCCATTCGGTATTCTTTTCTTCTTCCTATTCTCTATGATGGGAAATATGGGAGGAAATAATGGCCGTAACCCAATGAGTTTTGGACGTAGTAAGGCTAAAGCCGCAAATAAAGAAGATATTAAAGTAAGATTTTCAGATGTTGCTGGAGCTGAGGAAGAAAAACAAGAACTAGTTGAAGTTGTTGAATTTTTAAAAGATCCAAAACGATTTACAAAACTTGGAGCCCGTATTCCAGCAGGTGTCCTTCTAGAGGGACCTCCGGGAACAGGTAAAACTTTGCTTGCTAAGGCAGTAGCCGGAGAAGCAGGTGTTCCATTCTTTAGTATTTCAGGTTCTGACTTTGTAGAAATGTTTGTCGGAGTTGGAGCTAGTCGTGTCCGTTCTCTTTTTGAAGATGCCAAAAAAGCAGCACCAGCTATCATCTTTATCGATGAAATTGATGCTGTTGGACGTCAACGTGGAGTTGGTCTTGGCGGAGGAAATGACGAACGTGAACAAACCTTGAACCAACTCTTGATTGAGATGGATGGTTTTGAGGGAAATGAAGGAATTATCGTCATCGCTGCTACAAACCGTTCAGATGTACTTGACCCTGCCCTTCTGCGTCCAGGACGTTTTGATAGAAAAGTATTGGTTGGCCGTCCTGATGTTAAGGGGCGCGAAGCAATCTTGAAAGTTCATGCTAAGAACAAGCCTTTAGCAGAAGATGTAGATTTGAAATTAGTTGCTCAACAAACTCCAGGTTTTGTTGGTGCTGATTTAGAGAATGTATTGAATGAAGCGGCTTTAGTTGCTGCTCGTCGCAATAAATTGATAATTGATGCCTCAGATATTGATGAAGCAGAAGATAGAGTTATTGCTGGACCTTCTAAGAAAGATAAGACTGTTTCACAAAAAGAACGTGAATTAGTTGCCTATCATGAGGCAGGACATACCATTGTTGGTCTAGTTTTGTCGAATGCCCGTGTTGTACATAAAGTTACTATCGTACCACGTGGACGTGCAGGCGGTTATATGATTGCACTTCCTAAGGAAGACCAAATGCTTCTATCTAAAGAAGATATGAAAGAGCAATTGGCTGGCTTAATGGGTGGACGTGTAGCTGAAGAAATTATCTTTAATGTTCAAACTACAGGAGCTTCAAACGACTTTGAACAAGCGACACAAATGGCGCGTGCAATGGTTACAGAGTACGGTATGAGTGAAAAACTGGGCCCAGTACAATATGAAGGAAACCATGCTATGTTTGGTGCACAGAGTCCTCAAAAATCAATTTCAGAACAAACAGCTTATGAAATTGACGAAGAGGTTCGTTCATTATTGAATGAAGCACGAAATAAAGCTGCTGAAATTATTCACTCAAATCGTGAAACTCACAAGTTGATTGCAGAAGCATTATTGAAATACGAAACATTGGATAGTACACAAATTAAATCTCTTTATGAAACAGGAAAGATGCCTGGAACAGTAGAAGAGGAATCTCATGCACTATCTTATGATGAAGTAAAATCAAAAATGAATGACGAAAAATAACCCTGAGAGAGGCCCGTCCTCTCTTTTTTGTGCAGTTGAGGAGGCGTAGAGAACAGAATGGAGAAAATGTCACAAACGATGTTTCGAATCTGTTAGACTGTATCTAGAAAGGGGAACATTATGCTTAAAGAATTGTATGAAGAAGTCCAAGGAATTGTGTACAAGTGTAGAAATGAATATTACTTGCATTTATGGGAGTTATCGGATTGGGACCAAGAGGGAATGATTTGCTTACATGAGTTGATTAGTAAAGAAGGAGGACTGATAGAAGATATTCCACGCTTACGTAAATATTTCAAAACTAAATTCCGAAATCGGATTTTAGACTATATCCGTAAGCAAGAAAGTCAGAAACGTAGATATGATAAAGAACCCTATGAAGAAGTAGGTGAGATTAGTCATCGTATAAGTGAGGGAGGTCTGTGGCTAGATGATTATTATCTCTTTCATGAAACATTACGGAGGTATAGAAAGGAACAAAGTAAAGAAAAACAAGAAGAGTTAGAACGTGTTTTAAGAAATGAACGTTTTCAAGGACGTCAAAGAGTATTGAGGGATTTACGTATTGTGTTTCAAGAGTTTGACATCCGTACACATTAGGAAGTCATGCAAAAAAAAACTAAATTCGCAAACTAAGTTCCACTGCTAGTAGAACTGAAAGTTAGTGTGAGACGTTTGAATGGGGTTTTATGTTGGAGTAATTTAGAAGACTGACAGACATCTTCTGCAGGTGTTTTAGAAATGCCAAGAAGTTTAGGAATCTCTTCTCCGTAAGTAAAGGCAAAAAGTTCATAGGCTGACTTTCCATTAACGCTGTTGACATGAGAGCAGACGAGATTGATGTCCTCCTGAGTTAAGTTGTCAAAGGAAGTTCCCTTAGGTAGAATGTCGCGAATCAGCGTGTGATTTTTCTCAATTCTGCCTTTCTGATCAGAACCATTAGGGTCATAAAAGAAAAGTTTACTCTCTCCTCGAACATCCATTTCGATATCATCAACCCTGGCAAACTCTCCACCATTATCTGTCAGAATAACAGGAAAGAGTTGGAAGAAATCTTTGTCCGCTTGGTGAAGAGTGTTCTTGATATCATAGAGGTGTTTGGTAACTTCAAGATCCAAATAATTTAGGAAATTCTCATAGGAACGGCCTTTTTTGTCTTCTTTAGGGATGGAAGGTAGCTTTATTTAGTAGAGGGCAAGGAAGGTTATCACAAGTCGACTCTCGGATTTGTCTATTTCGCTTGACTTCTTTAGAAACAGTAGTCGGGTCTTTTAGAATGGATTGTCCAATAGCTTTGAAGGTTTCACCGCGCTCTAAGCCTAATTGGATATCATTACGGTCTGAAAGGGTAAGATGTTTCTGTTTTATCATAGTGGACCTCATTTCTAACTCAAACGTCTCATTCTTAATTCCACCATAAAAATCCGTTTTAGACTAATTTCCACTTCGGCTAGGCCAGTGGAAGTTACTTTGAGAAGTTAAGAAAATTAAAAAAGTTGAAAAAAAGTTTAAAAAAGTAGTTGACAAAAACCAAAAAGGCTGTATAATAGTAAGAGTTGAAAATAACAACTCAGGTCCGTTGGTCAAGGGGTTAAGACACCGCCTTTTCACGGCGGTAACACGGGTTCGAATCCCGTACGGACTATGGTATGTTGCAGA
>ERZ1699236.38-NODE-38-length-58105-cov-3.082756_pt1 | contig 58105 bp, 47 predicted proteins | sample MGYA00581538_ERZ1699236 | MGnify/ENA primary metagenome ERZ1699236 (study PRJEB42319, sample SAMD00040336) | human oral metagenome | material: saliva | host: Homo sapiens | study: EMG produced TPA metagenomics assembly of PRJDB4115 data set (Metgenomic analysis of... | reverse complement strand
CCGACTTGAGCGAAGACATCGGCATCCGCTTCAAATATCCGAATTCGGAACGCGTGTATCTGCAAGGCAGCCGCGGCGACATCCGCGTGCCTTTGCGCGAAATCCGTCAGGACGACACCTACACGGCGCAAGGTACAGAAGCCAACCCGCCGATTCCCGTCTATGACACCAGCGGCGTGTACGGCGATCCGGCGGCGCACATCGACCTGAAACAAGGTTTGCCGCACGTCCGCACCGCATGGCTGGACGAACGCGGCGATACCGAAATCCTGCCCAAGCTTTCCAGCGAATACGGCATCGAACGCGCGCACGACCCGCAAACCGCCCATCTGCGTTTCAACCAAATCACCCGCCCCCGCCGCGCGAAAAGCGGCAGCAACGTAACCCAGCTTCACTATGCGCGCCGCGGCATCATCACGCCCGAAATGGAGTTTGCCGCCATACGCGAACGCATGAAGCTGGACGAGCTTTTCAGACGGCCTGAATACGCCAAGCTCTTGAAACAGCACGCAGGGCAAAGTTTCGGCGCGAACATCCCGACCCATCCCGACCAAATCACCCCCGAATTCGTGCGCCGAGAAATTGCCGCCGGACGCGCAATCATCCCCGCCAACATCAACCACCCCGAACTCGAACCGATGATTATCGGCCGCAACTTCCGCGTCAAAATCAACGGCAACTTGGGCAACTCCGCCGTAACCTCCAGCCTGACCGAAGAAGTCGAAAAAATGGTGTGGTCGCTGCGTTGGGGCGCGGACACGATTATGGATTTATCCACCGGCGCGCATATCCACGAAACGCGCGAATGGATTATCCGCAACGCGCCCGTCCCCATCGGCACCGTGCCTATTTACCAAGCTTTGGAAAAAACCGGCGGCATCGCCGAAGACCTGACTTGGGATTTGGTGCGCGACACCTTAATCGAGCAGGCAGAACAAGGCGTGGATTATTTCACCCTGCACGCAGGCGTATTGCTGCGCTATGTGCCGATGACCGCCAACCGCCTCACCGGCATCGTATCGCGCGGCGGCTCCATCATGGCGAAATGGTGCCTCGCCCACCATCGGGAAAACTTCCTCTACACGCATTTCGACGAAATCTGCGAAATCATGAAAGCCTACGACGTATCGTTCAGCCTCGGCGACGGCCTGCGCCCCGGCTGCATTGCCGATGCCAACGACGAATCCCAATTCGCCGAATTGCACACCTTGGGCGAATTGACCGCCAAAGCATGGGAACACGACGTCCAAGTCATGATCGAAGGCCCAGGCCATGTACCGTTGCAACGCGTGAAAGAAAACATGACCGAAGAGCTGCAACACTGCTTTGAAGCGCCTTTCTACACACTCGGCCCACTCGTTACCGACATTGCCCCCGGCTACGACCACATCACCTCGGGCATAGGCGCGACCAATATCGGCTGGTACGGCACAGCCATGCTCTGCTACGTTACCCCGAAAGAGCATCTCGGCCTGCCCGACAAAGAAGACGTGCGCACCGGCATCATCACCTACAAACTCGCCGCCCACGCCGCCGACCTCGCCAAAGGCTGGCCGGGCGCGCAGTTGCGCGACAACGCCCTGAGCAAGGCGCGTTTCGAGTTCCGCTGGCGCGACCAATTCCGCTTAAGCCTCGACCCCGAACGCGCCGAGAGCTTCCACGACGAAACCCTGCCTGCCGAAGGCGCGAAAATCGCCCACTTCTGCTCGATGTGCGGCCCCAAATTCTGCTCGATGAAAATCACGCAGGAAGTGCGCGATTACGCCGACAAGCAAAAAGCCCAACAGCAAGGCATGGAAGAAAAAGCGATTGAGTTCGTCAAAAAAGGAGCGAAGCTTTACAGTTAAAACGTAAAGCAAGAAAAGGCCGTCTGAAAATGTTTCAGACGGCCTTTTTAGCGAATAGCCTTTAAGCCAAAGCAATACGCACTACGGCTGCTTATTTTTCCACCCTGCGGAAATGGTGCGGACGGAAGCCGAGCGCGGCGAGGGAAACGAAGTAGAGGCCACCGCCCAAGGCAATCAGGACGCAGAGTTGGCCTGCCCTTTTAAAACCGCCGACGTGCACCCATTCAAACGGCAGATAATATTGTGCCAACCACAAACCGCCGCCCATGACGACCAAAGAGATGGTTATTTTAACCAAGAACACCGGCCAACCTTTTCGGGGATGATAGATTCCGTGTTTGCGCAAGAGATAAAACAGCAAACCTGCGTTCAAACACGAACCCAAACCAATGGAGAGGGACAGGCCTACGTGTTTGAGCGGCGAAATGAAGGCGAGGTTCATCAACTGCGTGCAAATCAGCGTGAAAATGGCGATCTTAACGGGAGTTTTGATATTTTGGCGCGCGTAAAAACCGGGTGCCAACACTTTAATCATAATCATCCCGATCAAGCCGAGGGAGTAGGCAACGAGCGCCTGTTCAGTCATTTGTGCGGAGTACAGCGTAAACTCACGATACATGAACAAAGTTGCAACCAGAGGGAAAGCCAACACGGCAAGACCGACCGCGGCAGGCAGCGCCAGCAACATACACAGGCGCAAACCCCAGTCGAGCAGGTCGGAAAACTGTTCGGTATCCTGACTGGTAGCGTGTTTGGACAAGGTAGGCAGCAAAATTGTACCGAGTGCCACGCCCAAAACGCCGGTCGGCAATTCCATCAGTCGGTCGGCAAAATATATCCACGACACACTGCCGGACTGCAAAAACGAGGCGAAGATGGTATTGATGAATAAGGAAATCTGCGCCACGCTCACGCTCAAAATTGCCGGCGCCATCTGTTTCAGCACGCGGTTGACCGCCGCATCTTTAAAGCTGAGTTTGGGCATTTTCAAGAAGCCCAGTTTCGCCAACCAAGGCAGTTGGAACACCAGCTGCAACACGCCGCCGACAAATACCGCCCATGCCAAAGCCATTATGGGCGGATTGAAATACGGCACGAAAAACAGGGAAAAAACGATAAAGGAAATATTCAAAAATGTCGGCGTAAAAGCGGGGATACCGAATTTATGATAGGAATTAAGGATCGAGCCGACAAAAGACGACAAGGAAATCAAAAAAATATAAGGAAATACAACCCGCAGCAGGTCAATGGAAAGCTGAACTTTATCAGGTTCGTTGATAAAACCAGGGGCGTTAGCAACAATCACCCACGGCGCGGCTAGTATGCCCAGCGCGGTAACGATGACCAACACAAACGACAACATACCGGCCACATGACGCACAAACGCCTGCGTGGCTTCGGGTGAGCGGGTTTCTTTGTATTCCGCCAAAATCGGTACGAAGGCTTGGGCAAACGCACCCTCTGCAAAAATACGCCGCAAAAGATTGGGCAGTTTGAACGCAACAAAAAACGCATCCGTCGCCGTACCTGCTCCAAACGTACGGGCAATAATCGTATCGCGTACAAAACCCAAAATGCGCGACACCATCGTCAGGCTGCCAACCTTGGCCAAGGCTCCCAATAAATTCATGTATTTTCCTTACTTGTCTTTCAGGCCGTCTGAAAATCCGGCTTCTTCCAATACTGCCGCCGCCGCCAATGCCGCCGTATCTTTTTTCAACAGCAGATGCAAGGCGTGGAAATCCTGTTCCAACGCGGCCACGGCTTCAGGGCGGTCATACCAGTCTGCCACGGCCTGCGCCAGTTTTTCAGGGACGGCATCGTGTTGCAGCAGCTCGGGAACGGCGGCTTTACCCAACAGAATATTGGGCAAACCGACATGCGGCACTTTGATTTTATTTTTCACATACGCATAAGTCAGCGGCGAAATTTTGTAGCTGATGACCATAGGCCGCTTGCACAAGGCCACTTCCAAAGTCGCCGTACCGCTGGTGACCAATACCACGTCGGCAGCGGTGCAAACCGTATCCGACTGCTTGTCGGTCAACGTGATAGGAAGGGCGGCGAACTCAGGCTGCGCCAAAATTTCACTAATGCGCTTGCGCGTTGCGACCGTCGCCACAGGCAGTAAAAACTGTGCCTGCGGATAACGTTTCAGCAGCAATAAGGCCGTCTGAAAAAACACCGCCGCCATGTAATCGATTTCGCTCACACGGCTGCCGGGCAATATGGCAAACACGGGCACGTCCGCAGGAACGCCCAGCTTCTGCCGCGCAGCCGCCCTATCCGCTTCCACAGGCATGGTTTGCGCCATCGGATGGCCGACAAACTCGGCCTTGCCTCCGGCATCAATATAAAGCTGCGGCTCCATCGGAAACAGGCACAACACGCGGTTGACCTGATGCACGATTTTATTGACCCGTTCGCGCCGCCACGCCCAAACCGACGGGCTGACGTAATGAATGGTATGAATGCCTGCCCGCTTGAGTTTTTCCGCCACGCCGAGATTGAAGTCCGGCGCATCGATGCCGATAAACACATCCGGCTTGAGGCGGATTAAATCATTCACCAGCCCTTTGCGGATTTTCAAAATCTGCGGCAGGCGTTTAATGACCTCAACAAAACCGCGCACCGCCAGCTTTTCCTGATCGTACAAACTCTCGAAACCCTCCGCCTTCATGCGCTCGCCGCCGATGCCGGTAAACCGCGCATTCGGGCAACGCGCCTTAATGGCACGGATTAAATGTGCACCAAGCAAGTCGCCGGAGGCTTCGCCGACGCTGATGGCGATAAGGGGGGAGGAATTGGAATTCATGTGTTGAGGTTTAAAAGCTAAAAGATTTTGGGGCAGACATTTGCCCGCCCGTTTTCAGACGGCATCGGCAGCAAACAGACAGGAAACCTGCACCTGCACGGGTTTTTGCAACCCAAAGGCCGTCTGAAAAAGTTTCAGACGGCCTTCAATCCATCAATCAACGGATAATGCCGCGTGTGGATTGTGCAAAAAAGTCTTTAAATACCGCCAATTCGCTTTGGGTTTCGGCGCGTTTCAGAATCTCTGCCTTGGCTTCTTCAAACGGAATGCCGCGATGGTAAATGGTTTTATACACATCTTTGACGGAGGCAATCTGTTCGGCCGTGAAACCGTTGCGGCGCATACCTTCGCTGTTGAGGCCGGCCGGTTCGGCGCGGTAGCCTGCGGCCATGAAGTACGGCGGTACGTCTTTGTGTACGCCGGCGGCAAACGCAGTCATGGCGTAGTCGCCGATTTGGCAGAATTGGAACACCAGCGTGTAGCCGCCCAAGACGACGTAGTCGCCGATGGTCACATGCCCGGCGAGTGAGGCGTTGTTGGCGAAGATGGTATGGTTGCCGACCACGCAGTCATGGGCGAGGTGGCAGTAGGCCATGATCCAGTTGTCGTCGCCGATACGGGTTTCGCCGATGCCGGTAACCGTACCGAGGTTGAACGTCGTAAATTCACGGATGGTGTTGCCGTTGCCGATAATCAGCTTGGTCGGCTCGTCGCGGTATTTTTTGTCCTGCGGAATTTCGCCGAGGCTGGCAAATTGGAAAATGCGGTTGTTCTCACCGATGGTCGTATGACCGTTGATGACGACGTGCGGACCGATTTCGGTATTCGCACCGATTTGCACATTGGGGCCGATGATGCTGTACGGGCCGACTTTGACGCTGGAGTCGAGTTCGGCTTTAGGGTCAATGACGGCGGTCGGATGGATAAGGGTCATGCTGTTTCCTTGCTGTCTGATACAGGTATTGCCTGCAAGATGCCGTCTGAAGCTTTCAGACGGCCTGTCCCATTCTTACACCACGCGTTTGGCGCACATAATCACGGCTTCAACGGCAACTTGGCCGTCGACTTTGGCAACGGCGTTGAATTTGCCGATACCGCGTTTGTTGGTCAACAGCTCGACTTCAAAAACCAGTTGGTCGCCGGGGATGACTTGGCGTTTGAAACGGGCATCGTCGATACCGGCGAAGAAGAAGAATTCGTTTTCTTTGCGGCCGCCTTCGCTGAGGATGGCGAGTGTGCCGCACGCTTGCGCCATGGCTTCGATAATCAACACGCCGGGCATCACGGGCAGGTCGGGAAAGTGGCCTTGGAACTGCGGCTCGTTCATGGTGACGTTTTTAATCGCAGTCAGGGTTTTCATCGGTTCGAACGCAGTAATGCGGTCGAGTTGCAAAAACGGATAACGGTGTGGGATAAGTTTTTGAATGTCTTTGGCTTCGATCGGGAGTTGTACGTCCATGATGTTCGTCTTTCCTTGTTTGTATTGGGTTTAAACGTATTCGGATGCGGGGCGCGGACTGTTTGCGCCGCCTTTAAGCTTCGTTGCTGTCGTCAAGCTGTTTTTCCAGCGTTTTGAGGCGTTTGTTCATTTCGCTCAAGCGGTGGATATAAACGGCATTGCGCGCCCAGTCTTTGTAGCCCGACATCGGGAAAATACCGGCCAAATGCTGGCCGCTTTCGGTAATGCTGTGGGTAACGGATGTAACGCCGCCGATGGTGGTTTTATCGGCGATTTCGATATGTCCGACCGTGCCGACGCCGCCGCCGATAATGCAATAATTGCCGATGGTGACGCTGCCGGAAATGCCGGTTTTGGCGGCGATAACGGTGTGCGAACCGATTTTGCAGTTGTGGCCGATTTGGACTTGGTTGTCGATTTTAGTACCGTTGCCGACGGTTGTGTCGCTCATTGCGCCACGGTCGATGTTGGTGTTCGAACCGATTTCCACATCATCGCCCAGCGTGACTGCGCCGGTTTGCGGGATTTTAAACCATGAATCGCCGGCAAAGGCCAAGCCGAAACCGTCCGCGCCGATGACTGCGCCGCTGTGGATTTCGACACGGTTGCCCAGAGTGCAGCCGTAATAGATGACAGAGTTGGGATGCAGCACGACTTCATCGCCCAACGTGCAATCGTGTTGGACAACGGCATTGGCCAAAATACGGCAGCCTTCGCCCAATACGGCATTCGCGCCGATATAGGCATTTGCGCCGATTTCGCAGCTTGCCGGTACTTTGGCGCTTGCCTCGACAACGGCGGTCGGATGTACGCTGCCCTGTGCTTTGACAATTGGTGAGAACAATCGTGCCACTTTGGCAAAATAAAGATAAGGGTCGGCAGCCACAATCAGGTTGCGGCCTGCAAATTCGTCTGCGGCTTTCGGCGACACAATCACTGCGCCTGCTTGGCTGTCGTGTACTTCGGCTTTGTATTTCGGATTGGCCAAAAAGCTGATGTGTTCCGCCTGCGCCTGATCCAACGGACGGACGGCGGTAATGGCGATGTCTTCGCCTTTCCATTCGCCGCCGAGTTGGGAAACGATTTGGGACAGGGTGTATGCTTGTGAAGTCATGATAATCTGCCGTCAAGATGTCAGGCCGTCTGAAAGATGCCGGTTTGGGTTTCAGACGGCCTTAGGTTTGTCTGTATATCACATTCGCTGCCGAGCAGAGTCAGTGAGCATTTAGGGCTTTGATAACGCTGTCGGTAATGTCGTAACGGCCGTTGACGTAAATCACGTCCTGCAAGATGAAGTCGTAACCTTCGCGCTTGGCTAAATCGACGATGACGCGGTTGGCATTTTGCTGGAGCGCGGCGAATTCTTCATTGCGGCGCAGATTGTAGTCTTCTGCCAACTCGGCCTGCTGCTTGCGGAATTTCTGTACCAGATTGCGCCACTTTTGGGTTTCCGCTTCCCTTTGGCTGTCGCTGAGCTTGTCGCCGCTCAGTTTTCGCTCCAAAGCCTCGCCTTCCTGTTGCAACTTTTGCAAGGCGGTTTGACGGCTTTTGAACTCTTTTTCCAAAGTCATCTGAATGCTTTGCGCCTGCTTGGATTCCTGATAAACGCGCTCGGTATTGATAAAACCGATTTTCTGCACGCCATCCGCCGCCGCTTGCGGCAACAGCACGAAACCCGGCAGGGCTACGGTGAGGACACGGAGGGTGTCGGCTATTTTACTCATGATAAAAATCCTTGCTTAAAAACAAACGGGCGGTTTGCAATAAGCTTGCCGCCAATCTGCCATGAGGCCGTCTGAAACGGACAAACCCGGTTTCAGACGGCCTAAACATCATCAGAATGTCGTACCGAGTTGGAATTGGAAGCGTTGGATTTCGTCGCCTTCTTTTTTCTTAATCGGATAAGCATAACTGAACTTCATCGGACCCAGCGGAGAGAGCCAGGTCACGGCAGCACCGGCAGAGTAACGCAATTCGTTTTTGAATGTCGATTTGTGCGTTGTGCCTACGCCATACACGTTTTGGAGCGCGCCATTGGTGTAATAAGAATTGCTGCTGCCGTCGTTGTAGGTTTTGTCGTCCCACACACTGCCCGCATCGGCAAACAGGCTCAGACGGACGGTACGCGAGTCTTTAATACCCGGCATCGGGAAGAGCAACTCTGCGGAAACGTTGGCTTTTTTGTTACCGCCGTAGCTGATTTTTTCGCCGTATTCGTCATAGACTTTCGGGCCCAGCGTACCGCTTTCAAAGCCGCGGACAGAGCCTAAGCCGCCGCCGTAGAAGTTTTCAAAGAACGGCATGGTTTTGGTTTTGCCGTAGCCGTTGCCATAACCGACTTCGCCACCCAGCATCAGCGTGAAATCTTTGCTCAACGGGAAGAACCAAGTTTGGTTGTGGGTCAGGGTGTAGTATTGCAGGTCGCTGCCCGGCAAGGCGATTTCGCCGTTTACGCCGGTCAGATAACCGCGGGTCGGCCACAAGGCATTGTCGGTTTTGTTGCGGCCCCAGCCGATGGTGCCTTTGTACAACCAGCCTTTGAAGTTGCCCACGCCGTTGCCGTCGCCTTTGCCGTATTGGTTGATAAAGTCGGCATAGCGTTTAGGCGCGCCTTTGTAGGTATTCACAGTCAGACGCTCTGCGGCCAAACCGAAGTTCACACGGTCATATTCAGTAACCGGAATACCGATACGCAAACCGCCGCCGAAAGTCGTGGTTTTATATTGTTTCGCGCTAGAAGAAGCTTTACGCGGGTCGTAAGTCTTGCCGTAAAGGTCGTAGCCCAAGCTTACGCCGTCAGGTGTGAAGTATGGGTCGGTAAACGACAATGAGCCGTTTACTGTGGTTTTACTGCGGGACGCGCGCAGGGCAACAGATTTACCCGTACCGAACAGGTTGTCTTGAGCCACGCCGGCAGACATTACCAAACCGGTATCCTGAACCCAACCTGCACTCAAGTCGAGCGAGCCGGTAGAACGTTCGGTCAGGCTCATGTTCAGGTCAACTTGGTCGGGGGTATTGGCCACAGGAACCGCATCAAATTGAACGTTGTCGAAGTAGCCCAACAACTCAACGCGCTCTTTAGAACGTTGCAGTTTGGCAGAGTCGTAAGGCGCCGATTCCATTTGGCGCAACTCGCGGCGGATGACTTCGTCGCGGGTTTTGTTGTTGCCGGTAATGTTGATTTCGTTTACATAGATTTTGCGGCCCGGTTGAACGGTCAGCACAAAATCAACGGTATGCGTTTCGGCATTGGGAATCGGTTGGACATTGATTTCGCTGAATGCGTAACCTGCCTGACCCATGCGGTTTTGGATGGCTTCGAGCGAATTGGACATTTGCGCGCGCTCGTACCATTTGCCCGGCTTCATGGTCAGCAGTTTTTCCAAATCTTCTTTCGGCACTTCCAGCGTATCGCCTTCGATGCGTACATTGCCCCAGCGGAAGCGGTCGCCTTCGCTGACGGTTACTTTAATGGTTTGCTTGGTTTTGTCTTCGTTGGTTTGGATGTCGGTATCCAAAATGCGGAAGTTGAAGTAGCCGTTGTTTTGGTAGTAATTGGTGATTTTTTCCATGTCCTGAGCAAATTTTTGCTCATTGAACTGGTTGCTCTTAGTGATCCAAGTCCACATGCCGCCTTCGCTCAGGGACATTTGCTTCATCAGACGGCGGTCGGAATAAACTTCGTTGCCTTCAAATGAAATATCGGTAATCTTGGTAGATTTGCCCTCTTCGATGGCAATATCGATAGACACGCGGTTGCGGGCGAGTTTGGTTACAGTCGGCGTGATTTGGACAGACTGTTTGCCGCGGCTCAAATACTCTTCTTTCAAACCGGCAACGGCTTGGTTCAGCGTTGCTTGGTTGAAGTATTGGGATTGCGCCAAACCAAATGCTTCAAGGTTTTTCTTGATGGCATCGTTTTGCAGCATTTTTGCGCCGGTAATATTGAGCGAGCTGATAGTCGGACGCTCAATTACGGTCAGCAGGACTTGATTGTCCATGGTTTCGACGCGTACGTCGTCAAAGAAACCGGTTGCGTAGAGTTTTTTGATGATTTCTTCACTGCGCGCATCATTGAAATTATCACCGACTTTAACGGGCAGGTAGTTGAAGACGGTACTCGGCTCGGTGCGTTGCAGGCCTTCGACGCGGATGTCCTGAATGGTAAAGTCAGCCAATGCCAAGGGAGACAGGCTCAATACCATTAAAGCGGAAGCAATCTGGTTCAGTTTCATAAATTATCCAAACAAACGGTTGATGTCATTAAAGAAAGCCACAGCCATCATCAAAAGCATGGCTGCCAGTCCGAAGCGCAGGCCGACTGCCTGTATGCGCTCGCTCAAAGGCTTTCCGCGTATCCATTCGGCGGTATAGAAAACCAAATGTCCGCCGTCTAAAACGGGTACGGGCAAAAGGTTCAACACGCCTAAGCTGATGCTGACCAAGGCCAGAAATTCGAGGTAGCTCTGCAATCCGAGTTTGGCGGACTGTCCGGCGACATCGGCAATGGTCAGGGGGCCGGAAATATGGTTCAAAGAGGCATTGCCTGTAACCAGTTTTCCGAAAAATTTGAGGGTCGTCCACGAATAGTTGACGGTTTTGTTCCAACCCAATTCAAAGGCCTGGGCAACGGAAGGCGTATAACGGTAGCGGATGGTTTTATCCCACTCTTTATCCGCCTGGGCGGCAAGCCCGGCCCTACCGACCAGCACGCCTGCCGACTGCTCGACGCTGTCCGGCCGAATAGCGGTTGCCAGCACTTTGCCGTCGCGCTCGTAAGTCAGTTCGATTCGTTGGCCGGGGCTGGCGCGGAAGAGTTCCGTCCATGCCTGCCAGCTCTCGATGGGCTTCCCATCGGCGGTCAGCAGTTTGTCGTTTTCCTTCAAACCTGCTTTTTCGGCCGGACTGTCAGCCAAGACTTTACCGATGCGGTTAGTAATTCTAAAAGGCAAAAGGCCGATGTTGCCTTGGTTTTTCGCAACTTTACCTGCTTCAGGCGTACCGGCGGCATCAATTATGCGGACGGCTTGGGCATTTGAGGCCGTCTGAACGGCGACTTTTACAGGACCGGCTTCAAGGTTCAACACCATCTCGGTTTGCGCATCGCTCCAGTCTTTAACGGCAATTCCGTTGACCGATACAATCTTATCGCCTGCCTGAAAACCTGCTTTGGCGGCAATACTGGCAGGCTCGACCATGCCGACATAGGGGCGCAACTCGGTCACGCCGAAGGAAAAGCTCAAACCGTAAAGCAAAACAGCCAAAATCAAATTGGTCAAAGGACCGGCGGCGACAATGGCGATGCGCTTGGCCGGATGCTGCTTGTCAAAGGTATAGGGCAAATCTGCTTCTGCCACCTCGCCTTCGCGCGTATCGACCATTTTAACGTAACCGCCCAGCGGAATCGGGGCAAGACACCACTCGGTATTGCCGCGTTTTCGGGTGAAAAAGGGCTTACCGAAGCCGACGGAAAAGCGCACGACTTTAACGCCGCACCAGCGGGCAACAATATAGTGTCCGAACTCATGCAGGCTGACCAAAATCAGAATGGCGACGATAAAGGCTAAAAAGGTTTGCAAAAAAAATCCCCTGAGTGGAATGTGATAATCAACGGATAAGGCCGTCTGAAAACCGATTATAAAGGCAGTTGTTCCATTTTGTCTGCCTAAATGCCAAGCGGTTGGCGTTTCAGACGGCCTGTCATTGAAGCTTTATTGTTTGCCGATAAAGGCTTCTGCCTGTCTGCGTGTTTGCGCGTCTTGCGCCAGCAGGCCTTCGATATCGTGACGGCCGTCTGAAAAATCTTGGGCAAGGCAGTGGGCAACGACTTGGGCAATATCGGTAAACTTGATGCGTTTATCCAAGAAAGCGGCCACGGCAACTTCGTTGGCGGCGTTCAACACGCAAGGCGCGGCGCCACCTGCATTCATGGCCTGATAGGCAAGTTTCAAACATGGGAAACGGTCAAAGTCAGGCTTTTGGAAGGTCAATGCGGACAATGCGCCGAAATCTAGTTCGCCCACACCGGAGTCGATACGTTCGGGCAGGCCCAAGCAATAAGCAATCGGCGTACGCATATCGGGATTACCCAACTGCGCCAATACCGAACCATCGCGATAACGCACCATGCTGTGTATCACGGATTGCGGATGAATGACGACTTCCAGTTTTTCCGGCGGACAGTTAAACAGCCAATGCGCTTCAATCAATTCCAAGCCCTTATTCATCATTGACGCGGAATCGACGGAAATTTTGCGCCCCATGCTCCAATTCGGATGCTTGACCGCCTGCTCGGGCGTGATGCTGTCAAATGTACTTAAATCGGTGTTAAGGAACGGGCCGCCCGATGCAGTCAGGATAATCGAATTGATACCGTGCTCATTCAGACGGCCTGTGTAATCCCTTGGCAATACTTGGAAGATGGCGTTGTGTTCGCTGTCAATCGGCAAGACGGCGGCGCCGTTTTGGCGGGCGGTTTCCATGAACAATGCGCCGGAAACCACCAGCGTTTCTTTGTTGGCCAGATAAATGGTTTTGCCCTTTTGAGCGGCGGCCAAAGCCGAGGGCAAACCGGCCGCGCCGACAATGGCACACATCACGCCGCTGACTTCATCGGCCGAAGCCACATCAATCAGGGCTTGAGCACCATATAAAACCTGCGTATCGATGCTTTCTTGTTTGAGTTTCTTTTCCAGCTCGGCGGCATGACCGGCATCGCCGACAACGGCATATTCCGGGCGGAACTGTTTGCATTGCGCCGCCAGCTTGTCCACCTGCCTATGCCCTGCCAGCGCGAACACGCGGAATTTTTCGGGATGGCGGGAAACAACGTCCAAAGTGCTTTCGCCTATGCTGCCGGTACTGCCTAATATGGTCAGAACTTGTTGTGTCATGGTGTGTTCTTTGTGTGCTGTGCAAACGGTATTCATTGTGTTTGAAATAGATTTCTTTGCCGTTTCCAATTTTCAGACGGCCTTTTGCCTACCGGTTAAACAGGCCGTCTGAAAGAATTACTCAATGCCGTATTCGATGGTAACAACCAGTCGGACTTGTTTGCCGACGGTGCTTTTATCGTAAGAACCGCCGTATTCGTCGTCCTCACTGCTGCCTGTGTCGGCATAGATGTTGAACGAGCCTTGCGAAGCAGAACGCATGGCGCCCACTTTGCCGCCGCCGGTTTTGGCAAACTCGGCCGCTCGTTTCTGCGCATCCTCAGTCGCCTGCGTAATCAAATCGCGTTTGATGGTTTCCAAATTGCCCAGCAAATATTGCGGATTGTCGAAGCGGATGAATTCGTTTTGCGCACGGAAATTCAAAATGGCGCGCTGGGCGGCTTGGATTTTGTCCAGTTTTTTGGTGTTGACCACAATATTGAGGTCGCCGTCGTAGCCGTTGGGCGTGCGGGTTACATTGCCCAGTTCGTCGCGGGTTTCATTGAAAACGCGCGACACTTCAGGCAGGCCCACTTTCATTTCAGCCGCCGTAAAGCCTTGCTCGCCCAAAAACTTAGACAGCTTTTTGCGTCTTGCCGTCAGCAAATCCAAAACTTCCTGATAGCTCTCGCCGTGCGCGTTCACGCCCGTATTCCACGTAGCGCTGTCGGATTGGAAGTTTTTCTCCGCCAAACCTTTTACGGTAATCGTCCCGGGTTGACGCAGATTCTTAAACTGCACGCCCAAAATAAACGCCGCAGCCATCAATCCCAGTGCCAACAATACGCCCAAAATCGATAAAGATGAAATCTGTTTTTGTTCGGACATAATCAGCTCCCTCAACAACGTGAGACAGGCGGTTTAAAACAAATATACAAAGGCGGCATAAATGCTGATAACGGCAATCAGGCTGTCCACACGGTCGAACACGCCGCCGTGCCCCGGCAGCAGATTGCTGCTGTCTTTGATACCGGCCGCACGTTTGAGCCAGCTTTCCAGCAAATCGCCGCACACGCTGACCACGGTCAGAATCAAGCCGATCAAAATCGTTTTTAACCAGCCGGCTTCAAAAGCCAGCCAACCGGCTTTCCATACGATGGTCATGTACACGGCAACGCATAATGCGCCGCCGATCGCACCTTCCCAGCTTTTACCCGGGCTGATGGTCGGCGCAATTTTGCGCTTGCCAAACGATTTGCCGCAGAAATACGCACCAATATCGGCCACCCACACCAAACCCATAATCGCCAATAAAGACAGCGCGTCTTCAGGCTGAGGGCGCAGGTAAACCAGTGCGAACCAAAACGGCATCACCAACAACCAACCGACTGTGTAAGCCTGCCAGCCGCCGTTTAACTTCCATTTTGCTTTCAGCCACCAAGGCATGACAATCAGCCAAAACGCCAATACGACATACCAAACCAAATCAGGCAACTGCCAACCGCCGGCATAAGCAATCACACCAAACACCAGCGTTGAAGCCAAATAATGATTGATTTTCAGTTTGTCCAAGCCGCTCATGCGGGCATATTCCCACAAAGTCAGCATGGCAATCAGGCCGCAAAACGCCGCCCACAGCCACATAGGCGCATAAAACAGCATACCCAGCATCAGCGGCAAAAGCCACAGCGCCGTCAAAATCCGTTGTTTCAACATAATTCTCAACCCCGTTGCTGCTCAACCGGCAGCTGTTCGGAAGTCCGCCCAAAGCGGCGCTCCCGTTTTTGGAACGAAGTAATCGCCTCGTTCAGCGATTTCTCATTAAAATCAGGCCACAGCGTATCCGTAAAATACAATTCCGCATACGCCATCTGCCACAGCAGGAAATTACTGATGCGCGTCTCGCCGCCGGTTCGGATAAACAAATCCGGCTCGGGTGCATCGCCCAACATCAAATAGCGCGACAACGCCTCTTCCGTAATCTCGGTTGCACCCTCGGCAATCAACTGATTTGCCGCCTGCAAAATATCCCAGCGGCCGCCATAATCGGCGGCAATGCTCAAAGTCAAGCCGGCATTGTTTGCCGTCAACGCCTCTGCCGCCTCAATCCCCTTCAGGATTTCAGCATTAAACCGCTCGCGGCTGCCGATGACCCTCAAGCGCATATTGTTATCGTGCAAACGGCGCACCTGCTTTTGCAAAGCCTGCAAAAACAGCCCCATCAGAAAAGAAACCTCTTCCTCGGGGCGTCGCCAGTTTTCAGTCGAAAAAGCAAACACGGTCAAATACCGCACACCCAGCTCAGCACAATGCTTCACCATGTTCTCCAGCGCATCCAAGCCGCGCTTATGCCCCATCACACGGGGAAGAAAACGCTTCTTTGCCCAACGTCCGTTGCCGTCCATAATCACAGCAATATGTCGGGGGATGGCAGAGTGTTCCAAAATCGTCTGCGTACTGCTTTTCATGTCTGCCTTTCAGGGAGCAAACCGTCCAAAGGCCGTCTGAACGGTTTGCACACAGGATTAAATCGCCATCAAATCTTCTTCTTTGGCAGCCAAGAGCTTGTCTGCCTCAGCAATATATTTGTCGGTCAACTTCTGAACCGCTTCCTCGCCTCGGCGGGCTTCATCTTCAGAAATTTCTTTGTCTTTCAACAATTTTTTGATGTGGTCGTTTGCATCACGGCGCACATTGCGGATAGACACACGACCTTCTTCCGCCTCACCGCGTACCACTTTAATCAAATCTTTACGGCGTTCCTCAGTCAACATAGGCATAGGGACACGGATCAAATCGCCGACAGAAGCAGGGTTCAGGCCCAAGTTGGAATCACGGATCGCTTTCTCGACTTTTGCAGCCATATTGCTCTCGAACGGTTTCACACCGATCGTACGCGCATCCAAAAGCGTTACGTTTGCCACTTGGCTCACAGGCACCATGCTGCCCCAGTATTCCACTTCCACTTGGTCGAGCAGGCCGGTATGCGCACGGCCGGTACGCACTTTAGCCAAATTGTCTTTCAATACTTCCAGAGAACGCTGCATTTTGCCTTCAGCTGTCTTTTGAATATCATTAATCATCTTATACTTTCAATTTCATAGGAATAAAACAGGATTAACCGAGAATAGTACCGTTAAACCGCCCCCACGACAAGGCTTTACGCCCCAACATCCTTGTTTTCTAACCGATATTTAACATCAAACAAAATAAAGGCCGTCTGAAAATCTTTCAGACGGCCTTTATTGTTTCAAGCAACTACATCAACTCGGCCTTTTCCTGAATTTATTTGGAAACTAAGCTTCTATCTTGAGACCATTGTTTCCATCCACACAAAGAACGAATTTTATTGCTAATAGATATAAACAACTCTACTCTTTTCAATCGAAATGAATTTCCTCGGGAAATATACCGATAATCGGTTATAATGACCAATTATCTAAATTGATTAAACATATCAAATAACTGTAGCATTGAATTTACTATGTTACAATGTTTGAAAATGTTACACATAACTACGTAAAGAAATCTCGATATGAGATTTCTTTTTAATCACTTTTAAAGACTTATATTTCATTCAACCATTGAGAGATAAAAAATGAAAAAAGCCTTTTCTATCTTTTCCATCAGTCTTCTGACTCTAAATACGGGGTATTAATTATGCGAAAACTTATTTTTACAGTTCTATTCATCCTCCCCTCTTTTTCTTTGGCTGGAAACTTACATTGTAAAAAGCCCGTAGAAGAAATGATTGGGGAAAGCCAAAGATGCTTTTACCAAGGGGGACTAAGCGATGCCATTACTGCTTTTAGCAAATATTCTGCTCAATGGAATAAAAAGAAAGGTGAGTCCATCCCTTTTCTTTGGTTTCCCATTTTAAAAAACGGCATACCCAAAACAACCGTAACAATGGCACAATTACCAAAATCTCGTTCTGTAACGCCTTTCTCAGAAACTAAAGACTATCCTTTGGAGACCATTGTTGCCGGTATTGAATGGAAAAACAAAAATAAAGTCAAAATTATGGGATGTGTTTATGAGACAGATTATTGTCTCTCCGCTACTTTTATCCAAAAAGAAGATAAAGTCTTTATTGAATCCATATCTACCTAACTCAAAGATGTAGTCATTGCCACCTACATTCTCAAATACAAGGCCGTCTGAAAATCTTTCAGACGGCCTTTTCCTTATTCAAATCCTACTCTCTATTCCGCTCATTCCAAAAGTAACGCCATACGAAGCATGGGAAGGCAAAAATCAGGTAGAGGCAGACAACGGTTGCGTAAAACTCCCAATCTTGAGCATGCACGGCTCCGGCGCGTGATTCGAGAATATAGGCGAGAATCGCGGTAAGAAGGAAGCCTGCCAGCAATTCGATCAAGTGATGGCCGATGTGTTTGCGTTTTAGGGCGATGATGCCAAAAAATTTAGTGGTAATAAATGGTGCGTTGGCAAAGATAAGTACCAACAGCAAAAGAATGTACATGGATGCGGTCATGATGGTCTTTCTGTTTTCAGACGGCCTGCGTGTGATTTTAACATGTTAAATGGGCATTCTTGCCCATCATTATTCATGGAATATTCAATATCTTGATGATACCCGCTTGATGATTATTCAAAGGCTTGAGGCCGTCTGAACTTTAGGTATATTTCATCCGAATGCGAATCCTAACAAAAACGGCGACTTTGGAACAGCCGCCGTTGTTTTTGTTTGAAGCTTACAGGGTATTTTCCAATGCTTTGGCACACCAGTCGATAACGGTTTGCGGCATGATACCCCACAGGAGCAGCAAGAAGGCATTGACCGTCAGAACAAATTTAGCGGCATAGTTACTGCCGACCGGCTGGTCATGATCAGGCGCATCGAAGTAGATGACTTTGACCACGCGCAGGTAGTAGAAGGCGCCAATCAGCGACATGATGACGGCAAATACGGACAACCAAACATGGCCTTGTTTCAAGAGTGCCATAATCACGCCGAATTTGGCGTAAAAACCCATCAGCGGCGGAATACCCGCCATGGAGAACATAGACAGCAACATCAGGAAGGCAAACCATGCATGGCGTTGGTTAAGGCCTGCGAGGTCTTTGATATTTTCACATTCAATGTCTTTGGTGGACAATACCATCAAAACACCGAAGCTGACTGCCGCCATCAAAGCATAGGTAATGGCGTAATACAAACCTGCGGTAAAGCCGACCGCGCCTGCCATAAACGCCAACAGGATAAAGCCCATGTGCGATACGGTGGAATAGGCAAGCATACGTTTGATATTGGTTTGCATGATGGCGGCAAGGTTACCGACCACCAAAGAAGCAACGGCAAGAATGGCCAACATCGGCGCCCAGTCTGAATGTATGGTACCCATACCGGTAACAAGGATACGGAACGCAAAGACAACAGCGGCAATTTTCGGAGCCGTACCCACAAAGGCGGCAACAGAGGTCGGCGCGCCATCGTACACATCGGGTATCCACATATGGAATGGAACCGCACCCAATTTAAATGCAATGGCGACCACAATAAACACCATACCCAATTTCAACAACCATTCATTGGCCTGCTCATTGAAAGCGGAAGCCAAGACGGAAGCAAAATCAAGGGAACCGGTGGCGCCGTAAACCATGGAAATACCATAGAGCAGCAAACCGGAAGCCAACGCGCCTAATACGAAGTATTTCAGCGCGGCCTCGGCAGAGCGGCCGGAATCGCGGCGCAGGGCAATCATGGCATACAGCGATAAAGACAACAATTCCAAACCGATATACGCGGTCAAGAAATGTGCCGAGCTGACCATGACGCTCATACCCAACAGGGCAAACAGCGACAGAGTGTAAAACTCGCCTTTGAAGATTTGGCGGTCTTGGTTGTACGGTTTACTGTAAATAAACAGACCGAACGTCAGCGCATACAGCACCAGTTTTGCCAAACGGGACATGCCGTCTGCAATATACATACCGTGAAAGGCATCGACACTGCCCTGCTCCCATACTGCCAATTGGGTGACGGCCACGACAATGACCGTTCCCAAACTCATCAGATGGGTCAAATAGCGGTTTTTATCGCAAATCCACAAGTCTGCCAGCAATACGACACCCAATAGCGCAAACAGCACGATTTCGGGCATGGCGGGCATTAAATTCAAATCAGACCAGTTCATTTACACACCTCAAATCTTGCTTTGTGCCACATGGGCAATCAAATCGTTTGCCGCTTGATGCACCACTTCGATAAACGCTTGCGGATACAGACCCATGCCCAATACAGCAACCGCCAAAATCGCCAAAATCGCAAATTCGCGGCAATTGATGTCTTTCATTTCGGCAACGTGCGGATTGTGGATCGCACCAAAAATAACGCGTTTGTACATCCACAGGGTATAAGATGCACCGTAAATCAAGGTCATAGCAGCCAAAGCGCCTACCCAGAAATTCACTTTAACCGCACCCATAATCACCATAAACTCGCCCACGAAGCCGGAAGTCGCAGGCAGACCGGCATTGGCCATACCGAACAACATCATAAACGCCGCAAACTTAGGCATCACATTGACCACGCCACCATAATCGGCAATATTGCGGGTATGCAGGCGGTCGTACATCACACCGATACACATAAACATCGCGGCAGACACAAAACCGTGGGAAATCATTTGAATGATTGCGCCTTTCAATGCCCAGTCATTCAATTGGCCGTTCACAAACAGGAACATGCCCAAAGTGACAAAACCCATATGGCTGATGGAAGAGTAGGCCACCAGTTTTTTCATATCGGTTTGCACCAAAGCCACCATACCGATATAAATCACGGCAATCAGGCTCAATACGATGATCACGGGGGCAAAATAGCGTGCCGCATCCGGCATAATCGGCAGGATAAAACGCAAGAAACCATACGCACCCAGTTTCAGCGTAATCGCCGCCAGCACCATCGAACCGCCGGTCGGCGCTTCAACGTGGGCATCCGGCAACCAAGTGTGCACAGGGAACATCGGCACTTTTATAGCAAATGACAGGAAGAACGCTATAAACAAAAGCTGTTGTACGCCCAATGGAATCTGCTTGATGTTTTGGAAATCGACAATAGAGAAGCTGCCTGTTTGATAGTACAGGTAAACCATGGCAACCAGCATCAAGAGCGAACCCATCAGCGTATAGAGGAACAGCTTGACCGACGCATAGACGCGGCGCGGGCCGCCCCATACACCGATAATCAGGTACAGCGGAATCAGCATACCCTCGAAGAACACATAAAACAGAATCGCATCCTGAGCAGCAAACGCGCCGTTAATCAAACCCGACATAATCAGGAAAGCGGCCATATACTGCGCCGGACGTTTCTGAATGACTTCCCAACCGGCCAATACCACCAACAGCGTAATAAACGCATTCAAGATGATAAAGAGCACTGAAATACCGTCCACGCCCAATGCGTAGTTGATCTTCAGCAGCGGAATCCACTCGTGGAACTCGGTAAACTGATAGCCGCCGCTCAAACGGTCGAAACCGGTAAACAGGGGCAGCGTTACCAAGAAACCGGCAAGCGCACCGATTAAAGCGAGCACGCGGGCAAGCGGCGCACGGCTGTCCGGCCCCGTCGCCAAAACCAGCATGCCCGCAGCGATGGGTATCCATATTGCCAAGCTGAGTAGGTAGTTGGAAAACATAGTGGTTAACCTGTGGTTAAAATAAAAATATAGTTGTGTGGGTTGGTTTTTCAGACGACGTTTTAAGAGGTCGTCTGAAAAAGGTTGTTCAGACTTCTGCTATTTGTCTCAAGCTAATTCTGCCGAATCTTCCAGCCGTAGGTCGGATTCTCGAATCCGACACGCTGTACTATTTTCTTTTTCATGTCGGATACAAGTATCCGACCTACAACTTGAATGGTTTTCTTTTTCAGACGACCTCAAACACTGTCTTCTTTCTCGATCACCAAAATTCGCGCTTCGCCGCACGGATGGGCGACGTGTTCCGTACCGATTCCTGCGTAGAAGATGTCGCCGCTTTTCAACCGAACGATGTGTTCTTCGCCGTTTTCTCGGTAGTGCATATCGACTTCGCCATCCATCACGGCAAACACTTCCTCGCCGTCGTTGACGTGCCATTTGTAGGGCTGGTCCGTCCAGTGCAGGCGTACGGTGGTGCCGTTCATATTGGCGATGTCGAGTGCGCCCCATGCGCGGGAAGCGGTAAATTCGGCGGAGCAGATGATTTGTGTGTCCGACATGGTTTTTTCTCGCCTTTATATTTCAGACGGCCTCTTCCCTATTTTTCTTGTCAAAACCGTTATCCGAAGATTTTGACTACGCTCCGTCGGTACGGTTGCTGTCCATCTCAAGTTTAATGAACGCATCAATCATGCTGCGCCAAACTGCTTCTGCTACTTCGGGCGACAAACCGGCCTTTTCGGCATAAGCGCGGCGAGAGGCAATCACTTGAGCCACCCGTTCGGGCGCGGAAACCGCCTGGACATCATTTTTAGGTTTCAGACGACCAGCCTGCCGTACCAATTTCTGCCGGCGGGCGAGTAATTCGATTAATCCCTTATCCAAACCATCGATGACTTCGCGGACTTCGTCCAGGGTTTGCGGTAATTTGTCTTCAATCATTGTTGCTCAAATTTTCTTTTTCAGACGGCCCTATACACAAACTATAGACAGGCCGTCTGAAATCCCGCTTTTATCGGAACAATCCCCAGAAGGTCATGCCGAGCAGTACCAATACGCCGAACACCATAGCGGCGGCGTAGGTGTAGATAAAGCCGGTTTGGGCTTTACGCACTTGCGCGGCAATCGCGCCGACCAGTTTGGCGGAGCCGTTGACAATACCGTTGTCGATAATGGCGGTATCGCCGACTTTCCAGAAGAAAGTACCCAATGCGCGCGTGCCTTTGGCAAAAACGTTGAAATACAGGGCGTCGAGGTAGTATTTGTTTTCAAACAAAACGTAAATCGGACGGAACGCCTGTGCAATTTTCGCTGGCAGGTGCGGTAGTTTGACGTACAGGAGCCATGCGCTCAAGACACCTGCGATAGCAAGGTAGAGTACAGGCGAATGCAGGCTATGCGACACCATTGCCAATGCGCCGTGGAACTCTTCCTTCATGATGTGCATGGTCGGATGCGCGTCGGCATTAACAAAAATCACGTCTTTGAAGAAATCGCCGTAAAGCATAGGCTCGATGGCAACGTAGCCGATGATGACGGACGGAATCGCAAGCAAAATCAAAGGCAGGGTAACAACCAGCGGGCTTTCGTGCGGATTGTCGTTTTTGCCCAAGCCGTGATGCTCTTCGCCATGATGATCGTCATAATGTTCAGGCAGGCTGCGCCATTTCTCTTCGCCGTGGAACACCATAAAGTATTGGCGGAACGCGTAAAACGCGGTAACGAACACGCTGGCGAGGACGGCAAAATAGGCAAAGCCACTGCCCGGCAGGGTGCTGTATTTCGCCGCTTCGATAATCGAATCTTTGGAGTAGAAGCCGGAGAAGAATGGCGTACCGATCAGCGACAAGTTACCGATCAGCATGGTCAGCCAAGTAATCGGCATGTATTTTTTCAGGTTGCCCATGTGGCGCATGTCTTGGTCGTGGTGCATACCGATAATCGCGCTACCTGCGGCCAAGAACAACAAGGCTTTAAAGAAAGCGTGGGTCATCACATGGAACATCGCCACGGAATAGGCAGACGCACCCAAAGCCACGGTCATATAGCCCAGTTGAGACAAGGTGGAATACGCAACCACACGTTTGATGTCGTTTTGAATCACGCCCAAGAAGCCCATAAACAGGGCGGTAATTGCACCGATTACCATGATGACAGACAGCGCAGTGCTGCTCATCTCATAAATCGGCGACATACGCGATACCATGAACAGACCGGCGGTAACCATGGTTGCGGCGTGAATCAATGCAGAAATCGGGGTCGGGCCTTCCATCGAATCAGGCAGCCAGACGTGCAGCGGGAATTGTGCCGATTTACCCATCGCACCAACAAACAACAGCAAACAGGTTACAGTAATCAAAGACCATTCCACACCGGGGAACAGTTGGATAGTGGCCGTCTGAACATTAGGCAGATAAGCGAATACATCTTGATAGCGCAAGCTGCCGCCGAAATAGGCAAGCACCAAACCGATACCGAGCAAAAAGCCGAAGTCGCCGACACGGTTGATCAAAAAGGCTTTCAGGTTGGCAAAAATCGCGCTCGGACGTTTGAAATAGAAACCGATCAAGAGATACGACACCAAACCCACAGCTTCCCAGCCAAAGAAGAGCTGGATGAAGTTGTTGCTCATAATCAGCATTAACATGCTGAAAGTAAACAGCGAAATATAGCTGAAAAAGCGTTGGTAGCCGACTTTTTCATCGTGCATATAACCGATGGTATAGATATGCACCATCAACGATACGCCGGTAACCACGACCATCATCATCGCCGTCATCGTATCGACCAAGAAGCCGACGGAGAAATCCAAACCGCCCATTGTCAGCCAGGTATAGACGTTTTCGTCAAACTTGGCGCGGCTGCCGTCGATAAAGCCCCACAGCACATAAGCCGACAGCACGGCGGACACTGCCACGCCGAGTATCGTAACTGTATGCGCGCCGGCACGTCCGATTTTATTGCCGAACAAACCCGCAATCAGCGAGCCTGCCAAAGGCACGAGGGCAATGATGAGATATAAAGTCATGTCGTTCATTTGATTGAATCCGATTGATTTAAAAATCTATGTTTGTTTCGTACAAAATTACTTCGGAAAAACAAATCCAACACGCTCCAATCGTTTGCGTGCCACAGCTAATTGCTCTTCAGTAAATAAATCACACCACGGCTTTTGTAACACCAGATATTCCATACTGTATTTCAAGGCGTGGACTCCGCCACCACTCAAAATTAGCTCTGTAAAACCGGTCTGAGTCTTTTTTTCCCCCGTACTCAATAATTTATCCGCCGCCTCTTTACCACCAAATTCATTTACAATTTGTAAAAATCGTGTCGCCTTGTAAGGTTGCGGCAAATTCAAAGCCTCCTGATAAATATTTAACATGGCTTTATGAAATTCTTGTTCTAACTGATTTTTATCCATCATTCTTCTTCCAATATTTCAGACCGGATTATTCTTACCCAGAATTTCTTTTCTCATCCGCTCCCGTCTGATCACCTACCGAATCAGGTCGTCTGAAACAGTCTGAAATCGCTTTTCAGACGACCCCTACTCTTCCAAATTTCCCATCAGTTTTTGTCTAACGGTAATCGTTGCATACTTCCTTTTTTAGAGAGCGCCAAAATTTTTCTTGGCTAACACCCTCTCTTTTAATGAAAAACTGGTCATCAGCATAACCCAACATATCTATCTCTTTGCCATTTTGTGAAAGGCTATAAAACTCATGACTCGGGTCGCCAAAATCATCTTTATATTTAGCCAACTTCATGCCGTTATCCAAATATATTTTTTGTTTGACCAGTCGGTAAGTACCACGTCGTACCTTTCCAGGCTTATCATCGCTCTGCATGCAATATTGACGATTTGGAAATAAGGCAACAGTCACAATTTTTGCATTTCCCTGTCCGAAATATGGGGTCATATATAACCCTGCCGGACGGCTGCTTTTAGCCAGCGCAACACTAGAAGAGCAAGCAATCAAGAAAGCCAATAAGCCTAGCTTGGCATAATTCGATATATTTCTCATTTTTTATATTGGTTGGCGACCATACACTTGTAAACATATTGGGAAGGGGATCTGCATTTTTCAGACGACCCCTGTCTCCCTACCCTTTCAACTCGTCCAAATCGGCAACATTAATCGTTTGTCGGTTGCGGTACACCAGCACCATAATCGCCAAACCGATGGCGGATTCGGCAGCGGCAACGGTCAGTACGAAGAATACGAAAATTTGTCCGGCAGTATCGCCCAAATATTGCGAGAAGGCGATAAAGTTGAAGTTCACCGCCAAAAGCATCAGCTCAATGGACATCAGCAATACCAGCACGTTTTTACGGTTCATAAAGATACCCATTGCGCTGATACCGAACAGGAGCGCACCCAATACCAGATAATGCGTCAAGGTAATCATACTTTGCCCTCCCCTTCCGGCTTGAGGCCGTCTGAAACTTCGCTTTCTTCGGCAGATTCGACTTGCGGTTTGACCGCTTCCATTTTCACCAGACGCATACGGCCTTGATCGGCGCGTACTTTAACTTGGTCGGCAGGATCCATGCGTTTCGGATTGGTGGTTTTACGGTGAACCAGCGCAATCGCGGCCACCATACCCAACAGCAGCAATACCGCCGCCAACTCAAACGGCAACAGGTAGTCGGTATAAATACGGCTGCCCAAATCGCGGATATTGTTGTAATCGGCAGGAATGTCTTTCATCAAGCCAAATGCAGCAAGGTCGGTTTTCGGGTTAACCAGAATCAGAATCAGGGCAACCGCCAACAGCGTACCGACCACACCGGCAACAGGCGCATGACGCCAGAAACCGGCGCGCATGGCTTCGATGTCGATATTCAGCATCATCACGACGAACAGGAACAGCACCATCACTGCGCCGACATACACGACCACCAACGTAATCCCCAAAAACTCCGCCTGCATCAGCATCCAAATCATCGCGCTCACGCAGAAGGTCAGCACCAGATGCAAAGCGGCATGGACAGGGTTTTTCGCAGTAACGGTACGCAGCGCACCGTATAGGACGATGGCGGCAAGGATATAGAACAGAATCGCGGAAAAAGTCATTCGTCTGCTCCTTAGCGGTACGGCGCGTCAGCGGCTTTGCGCTTGGCGATTTCGGCTTCGTATTTGTCGCCGATTGCCAAGAGGATCGGCTTGGTCATGTGCAAGTCGCCTTTTTTCTCGCCGTGGTATTCAAAAATATGCGTTTCCACAATCGCATCGGTCGGACAGGCTTCTTCGCAGAAGCCGCAGAAGATGCATTTGGTCAGGTCGATGTCGTAACGCTTGGTGCGGCGCGTGCCGTCTTCGCGTTCTTCCGATTCGATGTTGATCGCCATTGCCGGACACACTGCCTCGCACAATTTACACGCAATACAACGCTCTTCGCCGTTCGGATACCGCCGCTGCGCGTGCAGGCCGCGGAAACGTACCGATTGCGGCGTTTTCTCTTCGGGGAAATAAATCGTGTCTTTGCGGGCGAAGAAGTTTTTGAGCGTTACGCCCATGCCTTTTACCAACTCACCCAACAGAAAGGTTTTTACTAGGTTTGCCATATTAAAAAACCTCTTTGATCTCAGGTAAATATTTCTCTACATCCTTAATATTTATGTCTCTAAAAGGTTTATTTCCATTAAATATTTCGGAAAAATCATTTGGGTATTTTCTTCTTAACAACTCAATAAAATGCTCTTTCGATAATTCATATCGCACAAAATGATCACCCCGATTCATGCCCAAATTTGGGTCTATATCTAGATAAGAACCATCATCCAATCTATTCCATGCATGTTCTAAATCCTGACCGTTATATCTATAAACTCCTAAAACATACCGTTCTGCTCCGAATTTAAGCAATAACATCTTTGCGTTATGAAAGCACTCTGTATCCTGAGGTAATTTATCTTCAGAATTATTGTGAGAATTCATTCTTTCATATTCAATTTTCTGAAATTTATCTAAAAAATCAAAAATTTTATTTTTATCACCTTGAAAATATTCAGATAAATTTTGAACTAGTACTTTTCTCATTATTAATTACCTCAATTCAGTTCCACAAATTCAGCGGCGAAATCATCCACAGACCCAAAATCACGATATAGGCGAAGCCGATGGGAATCAGCACTTTCCAGCCCAAGCGCATGATTTGGTCGTAGCGGTAACGCGGGAAGGTGGCGCGTATCCACAGGTACCAGTACAGCACCGCCGCCATTTTCACGAACATCCAAAATGCGGAAGGCGTGCCGATAATGCCCCAGCTTTGCGGGAACGGAGACAGCCAGCCACCGAGGAACATCAGCGAGGTCAGCGCGGCAATCAGAATCATGAAAATGTATTCTGCAAGGAAGAACAGCGCGAACGCGAAGCCGGAATATTCGACGTGGTGGCCGGCAACGATTTCGGATTCGCCCTCTGCTACGTCAAACGGCGCGCGGTTGGTTTCGGCAACGGCAGAAATCAGATAGACGATGAAGATTGGGAAGAGCGGCAGCCAGTTCCACGAGAACACCGAACCGCCCGCAATACCCTTGGCTTGTGCGGCAACGATGTCGGAGAAGTTCATGCTGCCCGACACCATCACGACGCACACCAGCGCGGCGCTCATGGCGATTTCGTAGGAGATGCTTTGCGCGGAAGCACGCATTGCGCCCAAGAACGAATATTTGGAGTTGGAAGCCCAGCCCGCGATGATCACGCCGTAAACCGACAGCGAGGTAATCATCAGGATGTACAAAAGGCCGATATTGATGTTGGTCAGTACCCATTCTTCGTTGAACGGAATCACTGCCCATGCCGCGAAAGAAGGAGCAAGCGACATAATCGGACCGATGTAGAACAGGGCTTTGTTTGACAGCTTCGGACGGGTTACCTCTTTAAACAAGAGTTTGAACACGTCGGCAAACGGCTGAATCAGACCCCACGGGCCGGTTACGTTCGGGCCGACACGAAGCTGCATAAAGCCGATGACTTTACGTTCGAAATACGTCAGGTAGGCAACGGTCAGAATCAGCGGAATCAGGATAATCACGATTTTGACGATGACGGATACCACCAAGCCTACGGTGATACCCAAATCGCCCAGACCGAGCGTTGCGGCAAAGAGGTTTTGGAACCATTCTTGCATGATCAAGCTCCCGCCAGTTCAATAGTGTCCATCAACGCACCCAGCGCGGCATTTTCGGTATGCAGCGGCAGATGCACCACGTTTTCAGGCAAACCGGCATCGGCTTTGACCATCACGGACACGCCTGCGCCGTTTTGTTTGGCGACGGCGGTTTGTCCGTCTTGCAGACCCAAGCGTGCCAATGTGTTCGGATTCACACGCGCGGCAGGCACGGCGGCATGACTGGTTTCTTGCAACGGTGCGGAACGGCGCACGATAGGATCAGTGTGATAAATACCGACGCCGCCCACGCGCACAAGGCGGCTTGAGGTCGTCTGAAAATCTTTTTGAATCGAAGCGGCGCGATTGTTCAGTTTGGACGGCAGATTTTCCTCATCCAGCGCGTCTTTCAGAATCGCGGCGGTATCGTGGTATTCAAAACCTTTCAGGTCAAACAGGTTACCCAATACGCGCAACACTTTCCACAGCGGACGCGAATCGCCAAATCCCTGAACGACGCCGTGGAAGGATTGCAGACGGCCTTCCATATTGATGAAGCTGCCCGATGTTTCGGTAAACGGCGCAATCGGCAGCAATACGTCGCACACGTCCAGCAGTGTTTCGCTGACAAACGGCGTAAACGCCATCACGCTTTTCGCCTGTTTCAACGCGGCTACGGCTTTTGTGCCGTCCGCCGTATCGATTTCCGGTTCGACGTTGAGCAGCAAGACTGCCTGTTTCGGCGCGTTTGCCATTTCGGCAACGCTCTCGCCTGAATTCACGCCCAATACGTCCGCACCGACGCTGTTGGCAGCCTGCGGCAAAATACCCAGCACCGCGCCGGTTGCGTCCGCCAGCTCTTGTGCGGCGGCGTAAATCGCAGCGTAATCGGGATGGTTTTGCACTTCCGCGCCCAAAATCACCGCTGCTTTTTCAGCGTTTTTCAGGCTCGCGGTAATCGCGTTTTCCGCATCGGCAGACAGGTTTTTCAGACGACCTGCCCACTCGTCGGGATGCACCGCTTCCTGAGCCAGAAGCGGCATAAACAACTCTTCCTTGCTGCTTGCCAACACGCTCAAGGCCATGCGCTCTTTAGCAGCGCGACGCAGGCGGGCGGTCAGAAGCGGCTGTTCTTTGCGCAGGTTCGCACCGACCACCAGTACGGCTTCGTTGTCCGCCAGCGATTCGATACTTTGTCCCAGCCATTGCGCACCATTGAGGTCGTCTGAAAGACGTTTGTCTTGTTGGCGCAGGCTAGTGGCGAAGTTTTTAACACCCAAGCCATCGGCAAGTTTTTTCGCCAGATACAGTTCTTCGACCGTATTCATCGGGTTCGCCCAAATGCCGACTTGGTTTTGGTTGCCGTCTTTGGCGATACATTCAATCGCGCTGCGGACATATTCCAACGCAGTTTTCCAATCCACGTCCATCCACTCGCCGCCCTGTTTGATTTTCGGGTTTTTCAGACGGCTTTCGTGATACAGGCCTTCGTAGGCGAAACGGTCGCGGTCGGACAGCCAGCATTCGTTGATGGCTTCGTTTTCCAACGGCAACACGCGGCGGACTGTATGGTCTTTGGTCTGCACAATCAGGTTGCTGCCCAAAGCGTCATGGGCGGAAACGGATTTGCGGCGGTTCAATTCCCAAGTACGCGCGTTAAAGCGGAACGGTTTGCTGGTCAATGCACCGACAGGACACAAATCGATGACGTTGCCTGACAGCTCGGTTTCCACCGCTTTGCCGATAAAAGGCATGATTTCGGAGTGTTCGCCGCGGTTGGCCATGGCGATTTCTTGCACGCCGGCGATTTCTTCAGTGAAACGAACGCAACGGGTACAGTGGATACAACGGCTCATTTCCTCGGCGGAAACCAAAGGCCCCATGTCTTTGCCGACGACGGAACGTTTTTCTTCGGTATAACGGCTGGTGGTTTTACCGTAGCCCATCGCCAAATCCTGCAACTGGCATTCGCCGCCTTGGTCGCAGGTCGGACAATCAAGCGGATGGTTGATGAGCAGGAACTCCATCACGCCTTCCTGCGCCTCCCTCGCCTTCGCCGAATGCGTACGCACAATCATGCCGTCTGTAACCGGCGTGGCACAGGCGGGCAGGGGTTTGGGGGCTTTTTCCACGTCCACCAGACACATACGGCAGTTGGCGGCGATGGAAAGTTTTTTGTGGTAACAGAAATGCGGGATATAAGTACCGAGCTTGTGCGCGGCTTCAATCACCGTCGCGCCCTGCTCCACAGATACCTGTTTGCCGTCGATTTCGATTTGTAACATGGTTCGTTCCTAGTTACGTGTATTTAATAAATAATTCTTTTAGAGGCCGTCTGAAAAACTTAGCACCACTTATTCGGTTTCATCGGTCCGCCGTGTTCGATGTAATGCACAAACTCATCACGGAAATGCTTGGTAAAGCTGCGGACAGGGAAGACGGCGGCATCGGCGAGGGCGCAGATGGTGCGGCCTGCCATTTGGTTGCCGACAGAATCCAACAAATCCAAGTCTTCCATACGGCCTTTGCCTTCAACGATGCGGTGGACGATGCGGTAGAGCCAGCCTGTACCTTCTCGGCAAGGCGTACATTGGCCGCAAGACTCGTCGTAGTAGAAGTAGCTCAGACGCTCAAGGGCTTTGACCATGCACACGTCTTCATCCATCACGATAATCGCGCCGGAACCGAGCATCGAACCGGCTTTGGAAATCGAGTCGTAGTCCATATTGGTCTGCATCATAATGTCGGCAGGCAATACGGGCGCGGACGAACCGCCGGGGATAACGGCTTTGAGTTTTTTGCCACCGCGCATACCGCCCGCCATTTTCAGGATTTCGGCAAACGGCGTGCCTAACGGCACTTCATAATTGCCCGGACGTTCGACGTGGCCGGAGATGCAGAACAGTTTGGTACCGCCGGCATTCGGAATGCCTTTGTCGGCGAACGCCTGACCGCCGTCGCGGACGATAAACGGCACGGAAGCGAAGGTTTCGGTATTGTTGATGGTGGTCGGCTTGCCGTACAGGCCGAACGAGGCGGGGAACGGCGGTTTGAAGCGCGGCTGGCCTTTTTTGCCTTCCAGCGATTCGAGCAATGCGGTTTCTTCGCCGCAGATGTATGCGCCGTAGCCGTGGTGGGCGAAGAGTTCGAATTCGAAGTCCGAACCTAAAATATTTTTACCCAAAAAACCCGCCGCGCGCGCTTGGTCGAGTGCGGCTTCAAAACGTTGATAACCTTCGAAAATTTCGCCGTGAATGTAGTTGTAACCCGCTTTCGCGCCCATCGCGTAACCGGCGATAATCATGCCTTCAATCAGAGCATGGGGATTGAACATAATGATGTCACGGTCTTTAAATGTACCCGGCTCGCCTTCGTCTGTGTTGCAGACGACGTATTTTTCGCCAGGGAAGGAACGGGGCATAAAGCTCCATTTCAAGCCGGTCGGAAAGCCCGCACCGCCGCGCCCGCGCAGACCGGAGGTTTTGACTTCGTCAATCACGTCGGTTTGCGAGATGTTTTCGGACAGGATTCTACGCAGCGCGGTATAGCCGCCACGTTTGACGTATTCGTCCAATGTCCAGCAGTCGGGATTGGCGGTATCCACTTGGTCAAAAATCACGCCTGATTGGTAAATTGCCATTTTTGGTGTGCCTGTTCGTTTTCGTATCGGTTGCAGCCGTTGTTTTCAGACGGCCTGAATGTATTTTGTATTGGTTCCCAACCTACTTCGCTAAATTTTCTCCAAAAAATTCAGCATGTCCATTTTCTTTAATTCGTTACTATACGCTGCATATAATGGGTGTCGAGGCTGTCCGCTCTTTAAAAACTCCCCAATTCTTAACCAATTTACAGGGTACTGTTTTAAGTTTTCGTAAAGCTGTTTTAAGCAGTCGGAGAAATACGCTCTAGAATAAAATAAACCACCCCAAGCCAACAAAATATCACTAGTTACTTGTTGTGAAATCAATTTAGAAATGATTTCAACATTTTTTTGTATAATTTCTTTACTAGCTTCTTGCGGTAAATCATTAGGATTCGTTGCTCTTTGTGGATACAAATTAAACATTACAAAACTTGTATATCCATTTTCCTCAGCAAAACCCATGACTTTTCTAATTGTAGGATCAGGTTCTTTGTCATCTGCAGTACTAGGATTAATACCAAAAACAAAAAGCGTTTTTTCAGATATAGAGCCTAATACAAAACGATATTTATTTAATTCATCTGTTTCATAAATATCTATTATGTATTCCATACCATATCCCTATTTCAGACGGCCTTTTATTTCAGTTCGGCAAGCTTCTTGTCAATCGCTTCTTCGGTCATAAAGCTGCACATGCTGTGGTTGTTGACCAGCATGACCGGTGCGTCGCCACATGCGCCCATGCATTCGCCTTCGACCAGGGTAAATTTGCCGTCGGGCGTGGTTTCGCCGTAGCCGATACCGAGTTTTTTCTTCAGGTATTCGCCGGTATCCATGCCGCCGCGCAGGGCGCAGGGCAGGTTGGTACAAACGGTCAATTTGTATTTGCCGACAGGCTCAAGGTCGTACATATTGTAGAAAGTAGCGACTTCGTAGGCTTGTGCAGGCGAGATGCCGATATAGTCTGCGACAAAGGCAATGGTCTCGGGAGCGAGCCAGCCTTTTTCGGTCTGGGCAATACGCAATGCGCCCATAATGGCGGAACGGCGTTGGTCGGCAGGATATTTTGCCAATTCAATATCAATTTGTTTTAAGGATTCTGCGGATAACATTATCGGTCAACCTCCCCGAATACGATGTCCTGCGTACCGATGATGGCAACGACGTCGGCCAGCATGTGGCCTTTTGCCATTTCGTCCATGCCTTGCAGGTGGGCGAAGCCGGGTGCGCGGATTTTCAGGCGGTAGGGTTTGTTTGCGCCGTCTGAAATGATGTAAACGCCGAACTCGCCTTTCGGATGTTCGACAGCGGTGTAGGTCTCGCCCTCGGGAACGTGCATACCCTCGGTAAAGAGTTTGAAATGGTGAATCAGGTCTTCCATACCTGTTTTCATTTCGGTACGTTTGGGCGGAGCAAATTTGTGGTTTGTGGTAATGACCGGACCCGGATTGACACGCAACCACTCGGAACATTGTTTGATGATGCGTACGGATTGGCGCATTTCTTCCATACGGCAGAGGTAACGGTCGTAGCAGTCGCCGTTGACGCCGACGGGGATGTCGAAATCCATTTTGTCGTACACTTCGTAAGGCTGTGTCTTACGCACGTCCCACTCCACGCCCGAACCGCGCAGCATCACGCCGGTAAAGCCTTTTTGCATGGCGCGCTCGGGAGAGACAACGCCGATGCCGACGGTACGCTGTTTCCAGATGCGGTTGTCGGTCAGGAGGGTTTCAAGTGTGTCGATGTTTTTCGGGAAACGTTCGCAGAAGGCGTCGATAAAGTCGAGCATGGTGCCTTCGCGGGATTCGTTGAGCTGCTTCAATACTTTGGCATTGCGGAATTTGCTGCTCTCGTATTTGGGCATGAAGTCGGGCAGGTCGCGGTAAACGCCGCCGGGACGGAAGTAGGCGGCGTGCATACGCGCGCCGGAAACGGCTTCGTACAAGTCCATCAGCTCTTCGCGATCGCGGAAGGCGTAGAGAATGGCGGTCATTGCGCCGATGTCGAAGGCGTGCGAACCGATGCCCATCAAGTGATTGAGGATGCGCGTTACTTCGGCGAACATGACGCGGATGTATTGGGCGCGGATAGGCACATCAATTCCGGCAAGTTTTTCTACCGCCAAGCAATACGCCTGCTCATTGACCATCATGGAAACGTAGTCCAGCCTGTCCATATAAGGCAGGGCTTGCAGATAGGTTTTGGTTTCCGCCAGTTTTTCGGTACCTCGGTGCAGGAGGCCTATATGCGGATCGGCACGGACGATTTGTTCGCCGTCCAACTCCAAAATCATACGCAATACGCCGTGCGCCGCAGGGTGTTGCGGACCGAAGTTGATGGTGTAGTTTCTTAATTTATTGGCCACCGTAGTTCTCCTCACGGACGATACGCGGCGTGATCTCGCGCGGCTCAATGGTAACAGGTTGGTAAATCACGCGTTTTTGCTCTTCGTCGTAACGCATTTCCACATAGCCGGAAATCGGGAAGTCTTTGCGGAACGGATGTCCGACAAAGCCGTAATCGGTCAGGATGCGGCGCAGGTCGGGATGGTTGTTGAACATGATGCCGTACATATCGAAGGCTTCGCGCTCGTACCAATCCGCGCTGTTGTAAATATCGACTACGGATTCGACTACGGGGAAGTCGTCGTCTGAAACCCAGACGCGTACGCGGATGCGTTGATTGTTTTTAACGGAAAGCAGCTGACTGACGACGGCAAAGCGTTTGCCCTGCCATACTTCGTTTTTGTAAGTGCTGTAATCGACACCGCACAAGTCAACCAGAAGCTCGAAATGCAAATCTTCATGGTCGCGCAATGCGGTCATGACTGAAATATAGTGTTCGGGCAGACACTCGACGGTAATCTCGCCCAAAGCTGAAATGACTTTGCTTGCCTGATCGCCAAGCACGCCGACGACGGTCTCGTATAAGTTTTGAATGCTTGCCATATCGTCCTCTCCTTACTCGTCACGCGCGATGGTGGAAGTGCGCTTGATTTTTTGTTGGAGCTGAATCAGGCCGTAAATCAGGGCTTCCGCAGTCGGCGGACAACCCGGCACATAAACGTCTACCGGCACGACGCGGTCGGCACCGCGCACAACGGAATAAGAATAGTGATAATAGCCGCCGCCGTTGGCACACGAGCCCATAGACAATACCCAGCGCGGCTCGGCGAGCTGGTCGTACACGCGGCGCAGGGCGGGCGCCATTTTGTTGGTCAGCGTACCTGCCACAATCATCAGGTCGGCCTGACGTGGGGACGGACGGAAAATGATACCGAAACGGTCAAGGTCATAACGCGCCATACCCGCATGCATCATTTCCACGGCGCAGCAGGCCAAGCCGAAAGTAACCGGCCACAATGAACCGGTACGCATATAGTTCAGCACCGTATCCGCGCTGGTGGTGATGAAACCTTTTTTCAAAACGCCTTCTATTCCCATTCCAGCGCACCTTTTTTCCATTCGTAAACAAAGCCTACCGTCAAAACGACGATAAACACCAGCATAGACCAGAAGCCGTATGTACCCAATTCTTTAAATACCACTGCCCACGGCAGCATAAACGCAACCTCCAAATCGAAGAGGATAAAGAGGATGGCGACGAGGTAATAACGTACGTCGAATTTCATCCTTGCGTTTTCAAAGGCTTCGAAACCGCATTCGTAAGGCGCATCTTTCTCGGCGTAGTGGTGTTTCGGACCCAAAATCGTGCCGAGCAGGATAAACAGCACACCGGCCGCAAGGCCGACGAGGATGAATACGAGGACGGGAAAATAACTGGCCAACATGGTCGTACCTAACTGGTTGACAGACAAATCTTAAAAATAGATTACCATTTTATCGAATTTCAAAAGCCATTTAAAGGTAAATATCAGCAAATCAGCAAAAAAACCTCAATAAATTCAATAAAGTTATGAGAACAATTCTTATTTGTATTTAATATTTCCAAATTTTAATTTCGGTTTAATCATGTATCATTTCATTCGGATTCTCCGCCTATCCGATTTATGCCCCGAATCCGCCCTCTTTCCAATTCTCAATAAAACATAAGGCCGTCTGAAATAGATTATTTTCAGACGGCCTGCGTACATCACATCCATTTAAATGGAAAAATCAATCGACACCTTTGAGCATGCGGTTCAATACCGGGGCGAGTACCAACAGAATACCGCAGGTTACCGCGCCGATGGTGGCCAGCATCCAGTAGAAATCCAATGGCGACTGAGCATTGTAGTAGTCTTTAAACAACACTCCGCCCAAAGTAAAGCCGATGGACAATGCCAAGAAATTCAAAGCAACCATTTGTGTTTTAAACATGCTCGGTGCGATTTTGGTAGAAAACGACAGCGAAATCGGCGATAGCATCAGCTCGCCTATCGTAATCGCCAGCAACACCAGCATAAACACGATAATCGGCATCGGGGTTCCGGATGAAATATACGGAATAAAACTCAAATAAGAGACGCCGGTTACCAACATGGCCAGTGCAAACTTCAACGGCGTTTTAGGTTGGCGTTTGCCCATTTTCGTCCACACCGCCGCCATCACGCCGGAAAAGAGGACCACCCACATGGCCTGTATCGAATCTTTCCATGAAACAGGCACGGTAAAGCCGAAGAAAGTACGGTCCACCGTTTCGTCGAAATAAACCGTTGCAACGGTGTACACCTGAAACCAAACCGCCCAGAACATACAAATAGTCAAAAACAGCGGAATATAGGCCACAATATAGCGTTTATTGGCCGCTTCAACGTGGCTGCTGCCCAACAGGCGCGCAAAATAAGCGACGACGGTAACGATAACCACGCCCAAGAGCCAGCGGGAGAAGTTTTCAAGGGTGAGCGCGCCGGAAGCAATCACGCTGCCCAACACCAAAACCAGCAACACGCCGACAGCCATGGCGGTCTGCACCTTTTCAGGGCGCAACGGATTGGGAACCGGCGTATGCGGCAGGTTTTTACGGCCGCGCGAATACCACAGCAGGCCGAATGCCATACCGACGGCCGCCGCGCCGAAACCGTAATGGAAACCCATCCTGTCTTGCAAAATACCGGTCAACAACGGGCCTAAGAAGCCGCCGATATTGATGGAAATATAGAAAATAGAGAAACCGGCATCACGCAATTCGCGCAGGTCTTCCCGTTCATACAAAGAACCGACCATCGAACCGGCAGACGATTTCACGCCGCCGCTGCCCAGCGCGATAAACACCAAGCCCAGCAACAATCCCATCAAACCCGGCACAATTGCCAATAAAATATGGCCGGTCATCACGACGATGCCGGCGATAAACAGGGTACGCTCCGCACCCCAAATGCGGTCGGCCAACCACGCACCGAGAATGGTGGACAGGTAAACGCTGCCGCCGTACGCGCCGACAATGCCGCCGGCCAAGGCTTTATCCATACCCAAACCGCCTTGACTCGCGGTGTAATACAGATAAATCAGCAGGATGCCCTGCATACCGTAGAAGGAAAAACGCTCCCACAGCTCAATATGGAATAGGGTGGATAATTGCAAAGGATGGCCGAAGAAAGTTTTCTCGGCAGAAGACAGCTTTTGACCGGACATTTAATAAGTTCTCCTAATATATCGGACAGGATCAGGCTTCAGACGGCCTATTGCACCTACCAATCATTTTTATAGAAACTATATATTACCGCCAATCTTTGCATTTGCAAAACATGTTTTAATATTTGCAAAATAATGTTTCTTTCAAACTGAAAAATGCCGTCTGAAATCTTTCAGACGGCATTTTATGTTTTACGGTTTATACGCCTTGTTTCAGGCTGGCTTCGATGAAACCGTCCAAATCGCCGTCCAAAACGGCTTTGGTATTGCCGACTTCGTAGCCTGTGCGCAAGTCTTTAATGCGCGAGGAGTCCAAGACGTACGAACGGATTTGGCTGCCCCAACCCACATCGGACTTGCCTTCTTCCAACGCCTGTTTCTCTTCGTTGCGTTTGCGCATTTCCAATTCATACAGTTTGGATTTCAACATTTCCATCGCGGCGGCTTTGTTGGCGTGTTGCGAACGGTCGTTTTGACATTGCACCACAATCCCTGTCGGCTCGTGGGTAATACGCACGGCGGAGTCGGTTTTGTTGATGTGCTGACCGCCGGCACCGGATGCGCGGTAAGTGTCGATGCGCAAGTCGGCCGGGTTGATTTCGATTTCGATGGAATCGTCGATTTCAGGGTAAACAAACACGGACGAGAACGACGTATGGCGTTTGTTGTTGGAGTCAAACGGCGAATAGCGCACCAAGCGGTGAACGCCAGTTTCGGTGCGCAGCAGGCCGTAGGCGTACTCGCCTTCCACGCGGATGGTGGCGCGGTTGATGCCTGCGATTTCGCCGTCGTCTTCTTCGAGGATTTCGATTTTGAAGCCTTTGCGCTCGGCGTAGCGGCTGTACATGCGGAACAGCATACCCGCCCAGTCTTCTGCTTCCGTACCGCCCGCGCCTGCGGTGATGTCGATAAAGCAGTTGTTCGGGTCGGCAGGCTGGTTGAACATTCGTTTGAATTCGAGGTCGGCCATTTGTTTTTCCAAACTGGCCACGTCTTCCTGAACGGCGGCGAAACCTTCTTCGTCGTTTTCTTCGACGGCCATTTCAATCAGCATGCGGTTGTCTTCGATACCTGTGGCGATGTTGTCGAGGGTCACCACTATGCCTTCGAGGATTTTGCGCTCTTTGCCGATTTCTTGGGCGCGTTTGGGGTCGTTCCAGAGTTCCGGATCTTCGGAGAGGCCGACGACTTCTTCAAGGCGGTCTTTTTTACCTTGATAGTCCATATAGATGCGGATGTCTTCGCTGCGCTTCTCCAAGTCATTTAGGGTGTTGTTAAGCTGGTTGATTACTTCGGCTTCCATGATTCTTGTGTTCTTTCAAAATTTTAGGGGCGTATTGTAAGGGATTTGCCTGTTTTTTTCCATGACCGGGCCGTCTGAAAATGTGCGGTTTAGATTTTCAGACGGCCTCGGTTTTGAATTTTTCCAACCAAAGCTGCCAGTCGTTGTCTATCGGAGCTTGCACGGTCATCCGGCTACCGTCTTCTATGCTTTGAAAACTGAGGCTTCGCGCGTGCAACATCAGGCGTTGCGTGCCGATATGTTCGGCAACGGCATGGTTTTGGCGCAAATCGCCGTAGTTGGTGTCGCCGATGATGGGGTGGAAAATGTGTTTCATATGGCGGCGGAGTTGGTGTTTGCGGCCGGTGTGCGGCGTAAGTTCGGCCCACGAATAACGCGAGGTCGGATAACGCAGGGCGGATTGGAACGGCAGCTCGGTTTGTGCCAAACAGCGGTAGGCGGTTTGCGCTTCCTGCAATGTGGCTTCGGTCTGCGCTTCGGCGATTTTGTCGGGCATATATTTGAGGGCGTAATCAATCAGGCCGTCTGAAGGCAGATGACCGCGAACAATCGCCCAATAAGTTTTTTCGATGGTTTTGTTTTCAAACTGCTGCGTCAATAACCGTGCGGCTTCCGTATCGAGGGCAAACAGCAAGACGCCGGAAGTCGGGCGGTCCAGGCGGTGGACGGGATAGACGTGCTGCCCGATTTGGTCGCGCAGGGTCTGCACGGCAAAACGGGTTTCGTGTTTGTCTAACCAGCTTCGGTGTACCAGCATTCCGGCAGGTTTGTTGACGGCAATGGTTCGGCTGTCGCGGTGGATAATATCGAGCATGGCGGAGCAGTTGAATAAAAGCAGATATTGTAACGGGCTTTTGAAAATGTGACAGGCACACTTACCGCCGAAATCCAACTTTCAGACGGCCCGCCCCTTTCGGGTTACAATACTGCACATAAAAACACGAAGGAAAAGCCGTGAGCCTGCTCAAAAAACTGCCCAAACCCATGCTGCCCGACGATACACGCCGCGATATTCAGGCGCGCGAGTCGTATCATGTATTGAAGATTATTTCCGAATTTGTCGAAGCCGGCGAAGAGTTACGCGCCATTCAGCCAGCCGTCAGCATTTACGGCAGCGCGCGTACGCCTGAAGATCATCCCGACTACGAGTTCACATTACGCTTGGCACGCAAACTGTCGGATGCCGGATTTTCCGTCATTTCCGGCGGCGGACCGGGCATTATGGAAGCGGCCAACAAAGGCGCGTTTGCAGGCGCAAGTCCGGCGGTGGGGCTGAATATCGTGTTGCCGCACGAACAAAAAGCCAATCCGTATCAGGATTTGTCGATTAAATTCCAACACTTCTTCCCACGCAAAGTCATGTTCGTCAAACACGCCGTGGCGTATGTCGTCATGCCCGGCGGTTTCGGCACATTGGACGAATTGTTTGAAAGCCTGACCTTGGTGCAAACCGGCAAAACGCCCGACCGCCCGATTATCTTAGTGGGCAAAGCATTTTGGGCGGGTCTGTTGGACTGGATACGCGAGCAGTTGTTGGGCAGAAACCTGATTTTGGAAGAGGATTTGAACCTGATCCGCGTCATCGACGACGAAGACGAAATCATCGAAGAAATCTTCGCCCATTACGAAAACCGCTTGGAAGATTTGTCCGAACACCAAAATGCTTGGTCGCTGGGGCTGTAAAAAACTAAGGTTTCAACTGAAAAAGCGGTTATCCCAGCTGCCCTTTGCTTCATTAATAAAGGCCGTCTGAAAATGTTTTCAGACGGCCTTTTATCTTCTTTCAAAGCGTTTAATTATTTTCCCACTCGACATGCTCACTCAAGAAGCCGCCGCTTTGGTGTGCCCAAAGTTTGGCGTACAGACCTTGTTTCTCGAGCAACTCGGTGTGGCTGCCTTCTTCGATGATGCGGCCTTTGTCCAAGACGATGAGGCGGTCCATCGCGGCGATGGTGGAGAGGCGGTGGGCGATGGCAATCACGGTTTTGCCTTCCATCATTTTGTCGAGGCTTTCTTGGATGGCGGCTTCGACTTCAGAGTCGAGCGCGCTGGTGGCTTCGTCAAGCAACAGAATCGGCGCGTCTTTGAGCATAACGCGGGCGATGGCGATGCGTTGGCGTTGACCGCCGGAAAGTTTCACGCCGCGTTCGCCAACGTGTGCATCATAGCCGCGCCGGCCTTTGGCATCGCTTAAGTTAGGAATAAAACCGGTAGCCTCAGCGCGTTCGGCGGCGGAAATCATTTCGGCTTCGGTCGCATCGGGACGGCCGTAGATAATGTTGTCGCGCACGGAGCGGTGCAGCAGGGAGGTATCTTGCGTCACCAAACCGATTTGGGCACGCAGACTTTCTTGGGTAACGCTGTCCACGGTTTGGCCGTCGATCGAAATGGTGCCGCTTTGCGGTTCGTAAAATCGCAGGAGCAGGTTGACGATGGTGGATTTGCCTGCGCCGCTGCGGCCGATCAAGCCAACTTTTTCGCCGGGTTTGATGTTCAGATTAAAGCCGTTGAGGAGCGGTTTGCCTGCTTCGTAGGAGAAATCGACGTGATCAAACTTGATTTCGCCTCGGGTGACTTTCAGCGGCAGGGCTTGCGGTTTGTCGAGGATGGTGTGGGGTTTGGACAGGGTGGCCATGCCGTCGTTGACGGTACCGATGTTTTCAAACAATCGGGCAGACTCCCACATAATGTATTGCGACAAACCGTTCACACGCAATGCCATGGCCGTGGCCGTGGCTACCGCGCCTACGCCGACTTGGCCGTGATACCAAAGCCAAATGCCCAAGGCGGTCGTACCGACGGTCAGCGAGCTGTTGACGATAAAGCTGCAGGTATGCAGCAGCGTAGCCAAACGCATTTGGGCATGGACGGTCACCATAAACTCTTCCATCGACTGCTTGGCATAGGCGGCCTCGCGTGCGCCATGGGAGAAGAGTTTGACGGTGGCGATATTGGAATAGGCGTCGGTAATGCGGCCGGTCATCAACGAGCGCGCATCGGCCTGACGCGCGGCGGTTTTGCCGAGTTTGGGAATCAGGAAGCGCATAATCATGGCGAATCCAATCATCCAGCAGATAAACGGCAAAATAAGCCATGCATCAAATGAGGACAGAATCACGCCGGAAGTGATGAAGTACACCAGCACATACACAACCATATCAGCAACGGTCATCACGACATCGCGCAGAGCCAGCGCGGTTTGCATGACTTTGGCGGACACGCGTCCTGCAAATTCGTCCTGATAAAAGCCCAGGCTTTGACCCAGCATCAGGCGGTGGAAATTCCAGCGCAGGCGCATGGGGAATACGCCTTGTAGGGTTTGCAGGCGCACACTGGACGCGAAAAAGGTCCAAACGGCAAAAAATGCCACCATGGCCATCATGCCGATTAATGCATGGCCTTTTTCAACAAAAAGCGTTTGCGGCGTATAAGCGCCGAGCCAGTCGACCACCTTGCCCATAAATTGGAACATCAAGGCTTCCATGATGCCGACGCCGACCGTAAACACGGCCAACACGGCAATCCATTTGCGCACGCCTTCAATGTTGCTCCAAATAAACCGCCACAACCCTTTTTCTGGCGTTTTCGGAGCGGCTTCGGGATAAGGGTCGATGCGGGACTCGAACCATGAGAATATTTTTTTAATCATTGTTTTTGCAAATGTGATAAGACGGTCAGGCCGTCTGAAAAGAGGTGTTCAAATACATTCAAGACTGTATTTTACGGGAAAAATCCAACTGATGACAGCGGATACCGTCAATCCGACCAAACCAATCTATCGGCTTGACCATCTAAAAATTCCTTTTCTTTACATAAAACAAAGGCCGTCTGAAACTTTTCAGACGGCCTTTGCTGGGTTTAGGTTAACCCTAAAAATTACTCTTTACGTTGGCGGCCCAAATCGGCAGCGGCAGTAAACAAAACGTCGGTGGAAGAGTTCAACGCAGTTTCTGCAGAGTCTTGAATCACGCCGATGATGAAGCCGACAGCAACCACCTGCATGGCCACATCGTTATCGATACCGAACAGGCTGCACGCCAAAGGAATCAGCAGCAATGAGCCACCGGCCACACCGGATGCACCGCACGCGCTGACGGTGGCCACCAGGCTCAGCAGCAGGGCAGTGGCGAAGTCAACCGTAATGCCTTGCGTGTGCGCCGCAGCCATCGCCAAAACGGTAATGGTGATTGCCGCACCGGCCATATTGATGGTTGCACCCAATGGAATGGAGATAGAGTAAGTGTCTTCGTGCAGGCCCAGTTTTTTCGCCAATGCCATGTTCACAGGGATATTGGCGGCGGAAGAACGGGTAAAGAAGGCATACACGCCGCTTTCGCGCAGGCAGGTAAACACCAGCGGGAAAGGATTGCTGCGGATTTGCGTCCACACAATAATCGGGTTGACCACTAAAGCGATAAACAGCATACAGCCGAGCAATACGGCCAACAGCTTCATATAACCGGCAAGCGCTTCAAAACCGGTTTCCGCAATAGTAGAAGACACCAAGCCGAAAATACCCAGCGGCGCAAAACGGATAATCCACTTCACAACCGTCGAAACGGTATCGGCCAAGTCGGCCGCTACTTGGCGGGTCGTATCCGAACCGTGATGGCGCAAAGCCGCGCCCAATACCAAAGCCCAAGCCAAAATGCCGATATAGTTGGCATTGGCCAGCGCGTTAATCGGGTTGGCCACCAAATTCATCAGCAGTGTTTTCAATACTTCGACAATGCCGGAAGGCGGCGCAACGGATACATCGCCGGCCGCACGCAGAATCAGCGTGGTCGGGAATGCCATACTGGCAATGACTGCCACCACAGCCGCAGCAAACGTACCGAAAATATACAAAATCAAAATCGGTTTGATGTGGGCCTGATTGCCTTTTTGGTGTTGCGCAATGGCGGCAGTCACCAAAACAAATACCAAAATCGGCGCGATAGCCTTAAGCGCACCGACAAACAGGCTGCCCAGCAGTCCTGCGCTGATACCGACTTGCGGCGAAACTGCACCCACAAGAATACCTAAAACCAAGCCGATGGCGATTTGCGCCACCAGGCTGACGCGATTGAGCGCGTTCAAAATCGGATTGCCACTTGCCATATCCGTTCCTTCACAATTTAAAGATATGTTAAAAAAGTCTTACATTCTAAAATAAAAAATCATTTGTCGGCGAGGTTTTCATGCACACCTCACAAAAACAGCATTAAAGTTTAGCATTTATGACACAGTTGGCACTTTATGCCAAAAATACGGTCAAACCTGCTCAAACCCTACTTTAAAGCATGCCCATACCGTTGCTTTACTTCCCTGTATCTTGCTTTCAGACGGCCTGAAATCTGCGCCATAAGGCCGAATACAAAGGCAACTTCATCAGTCAAAACACAAAAACATAACTATTACAATCAGATAGAAACAAACCAAAATCCGCCCTTAAGTCGCATTTTGCAACGTTATCGCGCTAAATTTCCGTTTATAACCATAGCCTGAAACCTTGCTGAAATAATGTTAAAATCCCCAAACTGAAGAATTGTCGCTGTCGAACACACATCATGACCAAACTGACCTACCCTGTTTTATTTGCATCATTGGCGCTCGCCTACGGACACGCGTTGGCAGTAGATACTTCCGTTCCCAAAGCAGAAGACTACGAAGCTGTTCCCGAATCCGAAATGCCCAAGCAGCCCAAAGACGACCAAACAGGCAAACTCAAGCCCAAATTCCCCGTCAAAATCGACACCCAAGACAGCGAAGTCAAAGAAATGCTTGAAGAATACCTGCCGCTGATTACCCAGCAGCAGGACGAAGAGCTGGACAAAGAGCAGGTCGGCTTCCTCGCCGAAGAGGCGCCCGACAACGTCAAAACCATGCTCCGGACCAAAGGCTACTTCAACAGCAACGTTAATATTCAAGACCACGGCGAAAGCTACACCGTCAACGTTACCCCCGGCCCGCGCACCAAAATCGACAACGTCAGCGTGGCCATCCTCGGCGACGTATTGAATGACGAAAACCTGGCCGAGTACTACCAAAATGCGATGGAAAACTGGCAGCAGCCCGTTGGCGAAAACTTCGACCAAGACGGCTGGAATGCGAGTAAAACCTCCGTCCTCAGCGCGGTAACGCGCAAAAAATACCCTTTGGCGAAACTTACCACCACCCAAGCCACCATCAATCCCAATACCCAAAAGGCCGACTTAAACGTCATCGTGGAAAGCAACCGCCCGATTTACTTTGGCGATTTCCAAATCACCGGTACGCGCCGCTACCCTGAAAGCGTGGTTTCCGGCATGGCGCGCTTCCAACCCGGTTCGCCTTACGACTTAGACAAAATCCTCGATCTGCAACAGGCGCTCGAGCAAAACGGCCACTATTCCGGCGCGTCCGTACAAGCCGACTTCGATCAACTGCAAGGCGACCGCGTTCCCGTCAAAATCAACGTGACCGAAGTCAAACGCCACAAACTGGAAACCGGTATCCGCTACGACTCCGAATACGGAATCGGCGGCCGCATCGCCTACGACTATTACAACCTCTTTAACAAGGGCTACATCGGTTCCATCGTTTGGGACATGGACAAATACGAAACCACGCTGGCCGCCGGTATCAGCCAGCCGCGCAACAACCGCGGCAACTACTGGACAAGCAACGTTTCCTACAACCGCTCGACCACCCAAAACCTTGAAAAACGCGCCCTGTCCAGCGGCATTTGGTATGTCCGCGACCGCAACAATATCGATGCCCGCTTCGGCCTAGAATTCATTACCGAAGACCGCAAAGTCCCCGACACCAGCTACGATTTGGGCCGAAGCCATGCCACCATGCTGACCGCCTCATGGAAACGGCAAAGCATCGAAACCGAGCTGCATCCTCAAAACGGCTACTACCTCGACGGTAAAATCGGCTCGACCTTGGGCAAATTCCTCTCCTCCACCCAAATGGCACGCGCTACGGCACGGGCAGGCTATTTCTTCACGCCTGAAAACAAAAAAATCGGCACCTTCATCGTACGCGGACAGGCCGGCTACGTTTATGCCCGCGAAGGCGAAGAAGTGCCGTCCAGCCTGATGTTCCGCACCGGCGGCGCAACTTCCGTACGCGGTTACGAACTCGACAGCATCGGCTTGGCAGGCCCCAACGGCTCCGTCCTGCCGCAACGCGCCTTGGTGGTCGGCAGCCTCGAATATCAATTCCCGGTTACCAAAAGCTTCTCCGGCGCCATCTTCCACGATGTCGGCGATGCGGCAAGCAACTTCAAACACATGACCTTAAAACACGGTACCGGCTTGGGTGTGCGCTGGTTCAGCCCGGTTGCGCCGTTCTCCTTCGACATTGCCTACGGCCACCACGACAAAAAAATCCGCTGGCACATCAGCTTGGGCACAAGGTTTTAACAAACATACACCATCCATTCTTTCAGACGGCCTCAGCCATTCCAGGCCGTCTGAACAACAGACAAACAGAAAAATATCATGACCGATACTGCAAACACTTCCACGCCGTCTGAACAACAGCCCGCCCCGCCAAAGCGCAAAAAACGCCTGTTGCGCGGCTTTGTCCTGTCCGCCTTGGGCGTATTGACCGTTTCTGCCGGCGCAATCGGCTGGCTGGTCGGTACGGAATCGGGTTTGCGTTTCGGTTTGTACAAAATCCCGTCATGGTTCGGCGTCAAAATCTCTTCGGACACACTGAAAGGCACGCTGATTGAAGGTTTTGAAGGCGACAAATGGTTGATTGAAACAGACGGTGCGGACATCAAAATCAGCAGCTTCCGTTTTGATTGGAAACCGTCCGAGCTGTTCCGTCCGTCTTTGCATATTACCGAAGTCGTGGCCGGCGACATCGCCATCGTGACCAAGCGCACGCCGCCCAAAGAAGAAGAGCCTTCAAAAGGGCTGCCCGACAGCATAGACCTGCCCGTTACCGCCTATCTCGACCGTTTGGAAACCGGCAAAATCAGCGTGGGCAAGCGTTTTGACAAGCAGACCGTCTATCTCGACCATCTGCACGCGGCCTATCATTACGACAAAAAAGAACACCGCCTCCACATCAAAACCGCCGACACGCCATGGAGCAGCTCGACAGGCGCGGTAGTGCTTGGTTTGAACAAACCCTACGTCCTCAATACCGCCATCTACACCAAAGGCCAGCTTGAGGGCGAAACCATACACGGCACGGTGCGCCTGTGGGGCAGCCTGCAAGACGTGTACACCGACCTGCTGCTCGACGGCGACAACGTTCATTTGTCTGCCAAATCCACCATTCACCCATTCGCCGACAGCCTCAACGAAACCGTCGGCGAAATCCTGGTTAAAGGTTCCAACATCAATCCGCAGGCCTTCCTGCCCACCCTGCCCAAAGCACGTCTGAATTTCGACGCCACCACCATTCCGTCCTTTACAGACGGCGTTGCGCTGGAAGGCTCGATTGACTTGGAAAACGACCAGGCCGGTTTTGCCGATGAAAACCATATCCCCGTCAAACGCATCCTCGGCGAATTCATCGTCGACGACAAAGGCACGGTCAAAATCGAAGACATCGGCGTCGGCCTGCTCAAAGACGGCAGTATCGATGTATCCGGCTCTATCGACACCGCCCAAGACCAGCTCAAACTCGCACTGGGCATCAACAATACCGGCGCAGACGACTTTGTCCGTCAAAACATCGCAGGCCGTCTGAACGGCAGTATCGACGTCAAAGGTGAAACCTCCTCCCCCGTCGTCAACTGGAATCTCGACAGCGGGTTCGCGCGTACAGACGGCATGCTGTTTTTCCAAACCGACAAACAGCTCGGCCAGCGTACGCTCAAGCTCGACAAAGTCCGCCTGGTTCCGCAAAACGGCGGCGAGCTCAACGCCAAAGGCTCGCTCGAGCTCTTCAAAGACCGCAAACTGCAACTGGACATCGTCAGCAAAGCCTTCAACCCTGCGCGCATCGATCCGCAGCTTCCGCAAGGCAGCGTCAACGGCAACATCAACTTGACCGGCATACTGGCGCAAGAAAAATTCGCCGGCAAAATGCAGTTCGCACCGAGTACGCTCAACGGCGTTCCGCTCAGTGGCAAAGCCGATGTCGCGTATGAAAACAAACACCTCTCGCGCGCCCTGACCGACCTGACTCTCGGCAACAACATCGTCAAAACCAACGGCAGCTTCGGCAAAAAAGGCGACCGCCTCAACCTCAACATTACCGCCCCCGATTTGTCGCGTTTCGGCTTCGGCTTGGGCGGCCTGCTCAACGCGCGCGGCTACATCTCCGGCAGCTTTTCAGACGGCCTCAAAACCCTTGAAGCCGATTTGAACGGCGAAGCGCGCAACTTCAAAGTCGCCGATACCGTCAATATCCGCACCCTCGACTTCAAACTTAAAGGTTCGCCCGACACCAACCGTCCGCTGAGTGCCGACATCAAAGGCGAACACATCGCCGTCTCCGGCGGCGCGGCCCTGATCGACAACGTCAACCTGCTCATCAGCGGCACAGGCTCGCACCACCACATCCGCGGCAACAGCAATATGGCGGTGGACAACAAACGCTACAAGCTCGACCTCGACGCCACCGGCGGCCTCAACAAAGACCAAACCCAATGGAAAGGCACGGTCGACACGCTCGACATCAGCGGCGCGTTCAACCTCAAACTGCAAAACCGCCTCAACCTCGAAGCCGGCAGCGAACGCGTCTCCCTCAGCAGCGCACGCTGGGCGGCCATGGGCGGCAGCCTCAACCTGCAAAATTTCGTTTGGGACAAAAAAGCCGGCATTACCAGCAAAGGCAGCGCGCAAAATCTGCACATTACCGAGTTGCACAACTTCTACACCCCGCCCATCGAACACAACCTCGTCTTGGGCGGCGACTGGGATTTGGCGTACAGTCAAAACGCGCGCGGCTTCCTCAACATCAACCGTCAAAGCGGCGACATCATCCTTCCGGGCAAAGATCCGAAAAACAAACAGCCTTTGGGACTTTCCGCGCTCGCCCTGCGCACCCGTTTCCAAAACGGCCGCATCGACAGCACGCTGGAAGGCAACACCCGTTTCGGCAAAGTTGACGGCACGCTCGGCATCGCCCAACAGTTCGGCAACAACATCAACAACGCTCCCGTCAGCGGCAAGGTTAATATCAGCGTTCCCGATTTGGGCTCGCTCAAATCCTTTATGCCGGCGACAGCCCAAGGCATTGCAGGCCGTCTGAACGCGACCGCCACTATCGGTGGCCGACTCGGTTCGCCTACCGTCAACAGCAACCTCGACCTCCAAACCAATTACGGCCGTGCCGACGGTACCGTCAACATCGGTCAGGGCACCAGCTTCGATACCGCCCCTCTGAGCGGCAAACTCAACCTGAACGTTGCCAACCTCGAAGTCTTCCGCAACTTCCTGCCCGTCGGCCAAACCCTCAAAGGCCGTCTGAACGCCGCCGTCAACTTGGCAGGCCGTCTGAACGATCCGCAACTGAGCGGCCTGATTAACGGCGACAACCTCTATTACCGCCATCAAACCCAAGGCCTGATTCTCGACAACGGCGTATTGCGTTCACGCCTGCAAGGTCAAAAATGGGTCATCGACAGCCTCAAATTCCACCGTGGCGGCACGATTGAGCTCAAAGGCGCGGTCAACCTTGCCAACGCCAACCCCGATGTCGACGTAGACATCGTCTTCGACAAATACCGCACCCTCTCGCGGCCAAACCGCCGACTGCAGCTCTCCGGCGCGGCCAAAGTCCTCTACAATCCGGAAAAAGGCGTATCGCTCAACGGCACGCTCAACACCGACTACGGCATGTTCGGTTCGCAAAAATCCTCCATGCCCTCGTTGGACGACGATGTCGTCGTGTTGGGCGAAGAGCAAAAACAAACCGCCGCCGTGACGCCCATCAGCCTCAACCTGACGCTCAACCTCAACGACAACATCCGTTTCGTCGGTTACGGCGCAGACATCACCATAGGCGGCAAGCTGACCATCACTTCCCGCCCGGGCGAAGCCATCCAAGGCGTCGGTACGGTTAAAGTCGTTAAAGGCCGTTACAAAGCCTACGGTCAAGACCTCGACATCACCAAAGGTACGGTTTCTTTCGTCGGCCCGCTCAACAACCCCAACCTGAACATCCGCGCCGAACGCCGCCTTTCCCCCGTCGGGGCGGGCGTCGAAGTCCTCGGCAGCCTCTCCAATCCGCGCGTGACCCTCGTTGCCAAAGAGGCGATGAGCGAAAAAGACAAGCTCTCCTGGCTCATCCTCAACCGCGCCAGCAGCGGCAGCGACGGCGACAATGCCGCCCTTTCCGCAGCGGCAGGCGCGCTCCTTGCCGGACAAGTCAACGACAGGCTCGGACTGGTGGACGATTTGGGCATCACCAGCCAACGCAGCCGCAACGCCCAAACCGGCGAACTCAACCCCGCCGAACAAGTGCTGACCGTCGGCAAGCAGTTCACCAACAACCTCTACGCAGGTTACGAATACGGTCTTTCCAGTGCCGAACAGTCGGTCAAGCTCGTGTACCAGCTCACCCGCGCCATCCAAGCTGTTGCCCGCGTCGGCAGCCGTTCATACGGCGGCGAGTTGAAATACACCATCCGTTTCGACAGGCTCTTCCGTTCGGATTACGAAAACGACCGCAAAATCGAAGAAGCGGAAAAACAGAAAGCCGAGCAAACGCAATAACGCCGACGAAAAAGAAAAGGTCGTCTGAAAACCACACTTTAGGGTTTTCAGACGACCTTTTTCATGCGCGGCAATCTCGTTCCTTTTTCTTGAGGACAGATAGGCAGGTCGGTCATATCCGTTTCGCAGGTGCGCTGTCGGACAGGTTTTCAGACGACCCCATAGCCCCCGTCCCGCCCTAAAATCCTGTTAGAATACCGTTTCATTTCATTCATAATAATCAAACCATTCCCATTTAAAGCTGCGCCCAATACGATGAAACTCCCGCCGCTCAAACCCCTCATCATCACCTCGCTGCCCGTCTTCGCCAGCGTCTTTATCGCCGCAACCCTCGTCTGGCGGTTTGGCACGCCCAAGCTCGCCATGCCTTTCGTACTCGGCATCATCGCGGGCGGCCTCGTCGATTTGGACAACCGCCTGACAGGTCGTCTGAAAAACATCATCATCACCGTCGCCCTGTTCACCCTCTCGTCGCTCGTCGCCCAAAGCACGCTCGGCACCGGCCTGCCCTTCATCCTCGCCATGACCCTGATGACCTTCGGCTTTACCATTTTGGGCGCGGTCGGGCTGAAATACCGCACCTTCGCGTTCGGCGCACTTGCCGTCGCCACCTACACCACGCTGACCTACACCCCCGAAACCTTTTGGCTGACCAATCCCGTCATGATTCTGCTCGGGACCGTGTTATACAGCACCTGCACACTCGTTTTCCAAATCATCCTCCCGCACCGCCCCGTCCAAGAAAGCGTCGCCAACGCCTATGAAGCGCTCGGCGGGTATTTTGACGCCAAAGCCGACTTTTTCGACCCCGACGAAGCCGCCTGGCTCGGCAACCGCCAAATCGACCTGGCCATGAGCAACACCGGCGTCATCAGCGCCTTCAACCAATGCCGCGCCGCCCTGTTTTACCGCCTGCGCGGCAAACACCGCCACCCGCGCACCGCCAAAATGCTGCGCTACTACTTCACCGCCCAAGACATACACGAACGCGTCAGCTCCGCCCACGCCGACTATACCGAGCTGACCGACACCCTCAAAAACACCGACCTCATCTTCCGCATCCGCCGCCTGCTCGAAATGCAGGGGCAGGCATGCCGCAACGTTGCCGCCGCCCTGAGGAACGGCAAAGACTACACATACAGCAAACGCCTCGGACGCGCGATGGAAGGCTGCCGCCAATCCCTCGCCCACTACACCGACGACCATCCCGAAAGCCGCAACATCCACCACATCCGCCGCCTGCTCGACAACCTCGGCAGCGTCGACCACCAACTGCGCCAGCTCCAACACAGCGATTCCCCCGCCGAAAACGACAACAGCAGCGACACCCGCATCGCCGCCCTCGAAAACAGCAGCCTGAAAAACGTTTGGCAGACCGTCCGCAGCCAGCTCAACTTCGAGTCGGGCGTGTTCCGTCACGCCACGCGCCTCTCCATCCTCGTTGCCGCCTCCTGCACCATCGTCGAAATCCTCCATCTCAACCTCGGCTACTGGATACTCCTGACCGCCGTTTTCGTCTGCCAACCCAACTACACCGCCACCAAAAGCCGCGTGTACCAACGCATTGCCGGTACGATTCTCGGCGTGATTGTCGGTTCGCTCGTCCCCTACTTCACCCCGTCCGTTGAAACTAAGCTCTGGATTGTCATCGCCAGCACCACCCTGTTCTTCATGACCCGAAGCTACAAATACAGCTTCTCCACCTTCTTCATCACCATCCAAGCCCTGACCAGCCTCTCGCTTGCCGGTTTGGACGTGTACCACGCCATGCCCATCCGCATCATCGACACCATCGTCGGTTCCGTGATCGCATGGGCCGCCGCCACCTACCTCTGGCCCGATTGGCGTTACCTCACCCTCAGCCACACCGCCGCCCAAACCATCACTGCCAACGGCCGCTATCTCGACGCCATCCTCGACCAGCTGCAAAACGGCAGCCGCGACGATTTCGACTACCGCCTCACCCGCCGCCAAGCCCACGAAAGCATCGCCGCCCTCAGCAGCACCCTGTCGGACATGAGCAGCAACCCGAAAAAATACCAAGACCGCCTGCAAGACGGTTTTACCCTGCTCAAAACCAGCTATGCGCTGACCGGCCACATTTCCGCGCTCGGCGCATACCGCGACCAGGTTCATCACGACGGCAGCGATACCTTCGCCCCATATGCCCGCCTGACCCACCACATCGCCGAACTCCTCAAACAAATGCCGCAGACCGAACCGGCCACCTTCGATGCAAGCATCGAAGCCATCCGACAGGAGTTTGCCGATTTGGAGCAAACCGACAAAGAGCAGTCCCAACAAAACCAAATCCTCAAACACCAGCTCGACCTCATCATCCGCCAGCTTGCGCCGTGTTATCAGGCATTGCACAGACAGTCGGATACGCAAACCTCCTAAACCGATAACACATTTCAACAAAATAAATAAGGCCGTCTGAAACCTGATTTCCAGATTTCAGACGGCCTTTATTTTTAACAATAGATTTTAAAACCGATTATGCGCCGCGTTTTTCCAAAGCAGCAACGGCAGGCAACTCTTTGCCTTCCAAGAACTCAAGGAACGCACCGCCGCCGGTAGAGATGTAGCTGATTTGATCGGTTACGCCGAATTTGGCAATCGCCGCCAAAGTGTCGCCGCCGCCGGCAATCGAGAACGCATCGCTTTGGGCAATCGCTTCGGCCAATACTTTGGTACCGCCGGCAAATTGGTCAAACTCAAACACGCCGACTGGGCCGTTCCATACGACCGTACCGGCAGCTTTGAGCAAATCGGCCAAAGCAGCGGCAGATTTCGGGCCGATGTCCAAAATCATATCGTCTTCGGCAACGTCGGCAATGTCTTTCACCACAGCTTCCGCATCGGCCGCAAAGGCTTTAGCGACAACCACATCGGTCGGCAGCGGAACAGAGCCGCCTTTGGCCGCCATTTTCGCCATGATTTTTTTGGATTCTTCCACCAAATCGTGTTCGGCCAAAGATTTGCCGATGGCTTTGCCTTCTGCCAACAGGAAGGTATTGGCAATGCCGCCGCCGACGATGAGTTGGTCGACTTTATCGGCCAAAGATTCGAGGATGGTCAGTTTGGTGGACACTTTACTGCCGGCAACGATGGCAACCATCGGATGAGCCGGTTGTTTCAGGGCTTTGCCCAAAGCATCGAGTTCGCCCGCCATCAACACGCCGGCGCAGGCAACCGGTGCGGCTTGGGCAACGGCTTCAGTCGAAGCTTGGGCGCGGTGGGCGGTACCGAATGCGTCGTTGACGAACACGTCGCACAAAGAAGCGTAGGCTTTGCCCAGCTCCAAGTCGTTTTTCTTCTCGCCTTTGTTGATGCGCACGTTTTGCAGCATCACGACATCACCGGCGTTCAAAGTCGGTTTGTTTTCACGCCAGTCGTTCAATACTTTCACGTCTTTGCCCAACAGTTTGCCCAAATGCGCGGCAACAGGCGCCACATCGTCTTCAGGATGGAATTCGCCTTCGGTCGGACGGCCGAGGTGGGTCATCACGATCACAGACGCGCCGTTGTCCAAGCAGTATTTGATGGATGCGAGCGAAGCGCGGATACGGGTGTCGTCGCTGATGTTGCCGTCTTTAAACGGTACGTTCATATCGGCGCGGATCAGAACGGTTTTACCTTGAACATTTTGTTCGGTCAGTTTCAAAAATGCCATGATGATTCCTTTGTGATGGTTGGAAACGGGAATGTTTGGGATTATCCGCGAATGAGGCGCGACGGTAAAGATTGGCAACGGCCGCGCTTGATGTGAATCAGCAGATAAAGCCCGGGCCGTCTGAAACATTCGGCCAATCTTTCAGATTTTCCGCTATACTTTGGCGATTGATTTTCATTTTACGGATTAAACCATGTTACGCCGAATTGCTTTAATGCTTGCCTTTGCGCTGCCTGCCGCCTCATGGGCGCAGACGCTTTCTGAAACCCTGCCCAACGGTCTGAAAATCATCGTCAAAGAAGATCATCGCGCGCCAGTGGCCGTTTCGCAGATTTGGTACAAAATCGGCAGCGTGGATGAAAAACCGGGCAAAAGCGGCCTGAGCCACGCTTTGGAACACATGATGTTTAAAGGCACGAAAGACGTTCCCTCCGGCGAGTTCAACCGCCGCGTGTCCGAGCTGGGCGGACAAAACAATGCCTACACCAGCCGCAATGAAACGGTGTATTACGAAAACGTCGCCGCCGCCAACCTACCCGAGATTCTGAAGCTCGAAGCAGACCGCATGCACAACCTCAACTTCAGCGACAAAGAATTCCTCAACGAGATGAACGTCATCCGTGAAGAACGCCGCCAACGCACGGAAGACACGGCCGACGGCAAAATGTGGGAGCAAGCCTATCTTGCCGCCTTTACCCAACCGTCCATGCGCGCCTCCGTCATCGGCTACATGAAAGATTTGCACACCCTAAAAGCCGACGACCTGCGCGCGTGGTACAAACAATATTACGCGCCCAACAATGCCGTATTGGTCATTGTCGGCGATGTCGATGCCAAACAAACGCTTCAGACGGCCGCCAAACTCTTTGGCGATATTCCCGCCAAAGCCCAGCCGCCGCGCAACAAACTCCATACCGAACCCTATTTGCGCAAGCCTGTTACAGTCAAAGCCACTTCTCCGGTCACACATCAGCCGCTGATTGCCATCAACTTCCGTGTGCCGAAACTCCAAAAATTCGACGACACGATGCCTTTTGCCCTCGACGTCCTCTCCGATATTTTGGCAGGCAATGCGTCCAGCCGTTTTGATAAAAACCTCGTGCGCGGCAAGCAAACCGCATTGAGCGCAGGAACGCATTACGACATCATCAGCCGTGAAATGCCGCTGTTCAGCGTAATGGCCATGCCTGCCGAAGGCGTGAAAACCGATACCCTGATTGCCCAGCTGCGCCAAGAAATCAAAGACATTGCCGACAACGGCGTTTCCGAAGAAGAATTGCAGCGCGTCAAAACCCAGGCAGCGGTCAACGAAATCTACGCCAAAGACTCCATGTCTTCCCAAGCCTCCATGATGGGCCGCCTCGAAGCGCGCGGTTTCCAATATACCGACGAACAAGAAATCCACCGCCGCCTACAGGCAGTCAGCGCGCAAGAAGTACAGGCCGCCGCCCGGATGTTGACCGACGAGCGCATGAGTACCGTCATCATCGAGCCGCAAAAACCTGCCACCGTGCCAAGCAAAAAAGCTGCCAAACGCCAATAAACATCAGGCCGTCTGAAAGCCCATACCCTTTCAGACGGCCTTAACAGAAAGCCACAACATGAAACCCACCCTGCTCGCCCTTGCCCTACTCCTGCCCTTAAGCGTCCAAGCCGCCACCGACATCCAACGCTGGCGCAACCGCGACGGCACCCAAATCCTCCTTGTCGAACGCCACGAAAACCCCATCATCGACCTTGAAGTCAGCTTCAAGGGCGCAGGCAGCGTCGCCAATCCGGACGGCAAAAGCCAAGTTGCCGAATTTACCGCCGCCCTCCTGACCGACGGCACCCAAGAGCTGGACGAAGAAGCCTTCAATGCCCAAGCCGACAACATCGGTGCGCACATCAGCAGCGACAGCAATGCCGAAAGCGCATCCGCAGGCTTCCGCAGCCTCAGCAAAGCCGACATCCGCGACAAAGCCGCCAACTTGCTCAACCACTCGCTGACCCGTCCGCGCTTTGACGAAGCCGTTTTCCGCCGCCGTCAAATCCAATCCATTACCGGCTTGCAACAACAGGAAACCACCCCCGACTACACCGCCACGCGCGAACTGACCAAGCTCATCTACCCGAACCACCCCTACGGCAGCGGCGCAAACGTAACCGTTGACAGCCTCAAAAACGTTAGTCTGGACGACATCCGCGCCTTCCACCGCACCCACTACGGCAAAGACAACGCCATCGTCGCCATCGTCGGCGACCTCAACCGCAAACAGGCAGAGCAACTGGTCGAACGCGTCCTCAAAGACCTGCCGGCCAAAGCCACCGCAACCCATGCCATCCCGCCCGTTTCCAAACAAACCGCCCAACGCCGCGACATTCCCTTTGCCGGCACACAGGCACAAGTCCTGCTCGGCACCTCCCTCATCAAACGCCACGACCCTGACTACTATGCCCTCGTTGCCGGCAACTACATCCTCGGCGGCGGCGGTTTTGACAGCCGCCTCATGAAAGTTTTGCGCGACCAACACGGCTACACCTACGGCGTATACAGCAGCCTCGCCCCGGCGACAGAAGAAGGCACGTTTGCCGTTTCCTACTCCACCCAAAAGAAAAACACCAAAGCCTCACTGGCCGACACACAAGCCGTCATCGAACAGTTTATCGCCGAAGGCCCGACCGAAGCCGAACTGAAACAGGCCAAAGCCAACATCATCGGCAGCTTTCCTCTGCGCTACGACTCCAACGACAAACTGCTTAACTACCTGAGCCTGATCGGCCTCTACGATCTGCCCAACGACTACTTGGAAGCCTACCCCAAAGCCATCAACAGCCTGACCGTCGAACAAGTCCGCGACGCATGGCAACGCCGCGTCAAATTCAAAGACCTCAACACCGTCGTTGTCGGCGCAGAATAAAATGCTTTAAAATGTAAGGCGGCGACGGCTTTTGCACAATTTCGCGCCAGCTTTTGCACTTTGTGAGATTTTAAAATTACGTCAGCTTTTGCACAAGAAAGCCCGTTTAAAGATGATTTAAACGGGCTTTAAATTTAATAGCTTATCATAGTTGATACCGCGGCATAGCAGGGCTTGCGGGCTGTATCGGCACGGGTTGGTGTAGCCTATTACATATGCGCACCACTCACTGCAAAACCAGCGGCTTTTGCTGTGTGGTGATTTGAGTACCACGCCAATCGCACCTAGCCAGTCGTAACCTGCCCCGTGTGTACGGCGGAATAAGCGGCTTACTGACAGTGCAACCGCCGGCGGCAGGTCGATTAAATCCCATTTGTCGGTAGGCAGAGACATGGTTTTAACGCGCACCCCGCCGTCTCTCGCGCTGGACGAATAACAATCAAACAGGCCGTCGCGCGGATGCTCTACCGCGATTTCGCAATGGCTGTAAGGGCTGCGGGTGACAGTGCGTACAACCCAGTCTGCGATTCGTGCCGCCCAAACTTTGACACCTCGCCCGTCTTTCCGTCCCTTGTACATAGCCAGATAGACTTTATTCATTTCAGACGGCCTCCGGTGCGGTGAACTCAATCACGATCTTTTCCAGCGCGGCCTGCGTTTTTGCTGCTTCGATTTTGCTTTGCAGCGCTTGTCGTTGACCTGCCACATGTGCTGCGAGTTGTTCGTAAGCCAGCGTTTTACGCAAAGCCGCTGCTTTAAGTGTATCGGCGGGTAAGCCATACTTTCCGCATCATCGCAGCTGCCTTCAGCTTCTTCCTGCACAACGTCCAGCCATTGGATACGTTTCAGCGTTAAATCCTGTGTCAGAATAAATGCTACGCGGTCATTCCATACCAAGCCAAGTTCGGTTACAGTCATGCCGTTTTTGGCGTGTCGTACCACATCTTCGTCGGTAAGGTCTTTGCGGCTGATTTTAATTTTGGGAGCAACATCGCCCGCTCCGACCAGGGTAACGTCAAAATCCAGCATGAACCGACCTTGAGCTTCACCCTGCAACAGCCAGTTGGTCATCAATGCTGACGGCGATTGACGGGTGAGAGGCTGTTGAGCAGGCAGACCGCCAAGGGCTTCGCGCAACTTGGTCAACAGGTTTTCGGCCTTGCGGCGATTTGCCGTATCAACGAATAACCACTCGCCAGCAAATAAACCATAAGTGCGGCTGCTTTTAATCAACGACTTAGGTAGCAGGTCGTCGATAATTGCTTCGCGTAATTCATGCTTTTCTTTGCGGCCGACATTACGGCCTTCGGCAGTTTGAATCTTAACAACCTGTTCGTCCAATTTATGTTTGATGGCCGCACTGGGTAATACTTTTTCTTCTCGCATCAAACTGATAAGCATAGTTTTTTGAGCTTCAAAAATAATAGGATTCCCAAATGGCACCGGAGAACAAAAGCCTTCACTAAACCAGTCTAATCCGGAAGGAGAACAAAACCAGTTTTCTGCAATTGCTGTTTTGAGGCGTTCAGCTTCTGGCAATTCAAACACACGGAATGGAGTAACTTGTTTAAACC
>ERZ1699236.37-NODE-37-length-59026-cov-8.915058_pt1 | contig 59026 bp, 66 predicted proteins | sample MGYA00581538_ERZ1699236 | MGnify/ENA primary metagenome ERZ1699236 (study PRJEB42319, sample SAMD00040336) | human oral metagenome | material: saliva | host: Homo sapiens | study: EMG produced TPA metagenomics assembly of PRJDB4115 data set (Metgenomic analysis of... | reverse complement strand
CCAGGTAAGGAAGTAACAGTAGGAGAAGACGGAACAGCAACGTTGAAAGATCCAACAACAGGAATTACGCACACAATTCCGGGAACAGACTTAGTGAACCAAGACTTCACACCAGTGAAACCAGACGAAAAAGTTCCAGCAAAAGACAAAGACCACTTAACTAAAGAAGAGAAAAAACAAGTGGAAGACAAAGTCAAAGCGAAGAACCCAGGTAAAGAAGTAACAGTAGGAGAAGACGGAACAGCAACGTTGAAAGATCCAACAACAGGAATTACGCACACAATTCCGGGAACAGACTTAGTGAACCAAGACTTCACACCAGTGAAACCAGACGAAAAAGTTCCAGCAAAAGACAAAGACCACTTAACTAAAGAAGAGAAAAAACAAGTGGAAGACAAAGTCAAAGCGAAGAACCCAGGTAAGGAAGTAACAGTAGGAGAAGACGGAACAGCAACGTTGAAAGATCCAACAACAGGAATTACGCACACAATTCCGGGAATAGACTTAGTAAACCAAGACTTTGGTGTAAACGGTATTCCAGAAGTAACTCCAATTCAACCAGAATACACAGATCCAGTAGGAACAAGCAGTACGGACGGAGAAGGTAACCTAATTATGCCACCAACAGCAGAGATTCCAGAATACACAGATCCAGTAGGAACAAGCAGTACGGACGGAGAAGGTAACCTAATTACACCGCCAACAGCAGAGGTCCCAGCCTACACAGATCCAGTAGGAACAAGCAGTACGGACGGAGAAGGTAACCTAATTACACCGCCAACAGCAGAGGTCCCAGCCTACACAGATCCAGTAGGAACCAGCAGTACGGACGGAGAAGGTAACCTGATTACTCCACCAACTGTCGAGGTCCCAGCCTACACAGATCCAGTAGGAACCAGCAGTACGGATGGAGAGGGTAACTTAATTACGCCACCAACCGCAGAAGTCCCAGCCTACACAGATCCAGTAGGAACCAGCAGTACAGATGGAGAGGGTAACCTAATTACGCCACCAACTGTCGAGATACCAGCCTACACAGATCCGGTAGGAACCAGCAGTACGGATGGAGAAGGTAACTTAATTACACCACCAACAGCAGAAGTCCCAGCCTATACAGGTAGTGTGAATGGTATTTCAGAAGAAATGCCAGCTCAGCCACATAAGGACGGCAGTGCTAATGAAATGTCAGAGGGAACTCCAAAATCTGTAACTACAATAAATAAAGATCGACAACTTCCAAATACAGGAACAGAGAAATCAAATACGTCACTTATTGCAGCTCTTTTAGCAGCTATGACTGGCGGACTTCTCATTTCACGAAAACGGAAGGATGAAGAGTAACGACTTGTAGATTATGAAGTCAATAGCAAGTGATTTGTATAAAATCAGTAAAATAAGTTGATATACAAGTAACTATGTTTAAATCAGAAAGCAACGTGTCTAGCGTTGCTTTTTGATTGCTTCTTTGTCAACTGTAGTAGGTTGAAGGAAAGCTAATACTCTTCGAAAATCAAAGAGCAAACTAGGAAGCGAGTCACAGGCTGCTCAAAACACCGTTTTGAGGTTGTGGATAGAACTGACGAAGTCAGCTCAAAACACTGTTTTGAGGTTGTAGATAAGACTGACGAAGTCAGTAACATATATACGGCAAGGCTAAGCTGAAGTAGTTTGAATAGTATAAGATAGTGTGGATTATCTAATGCATGGAGTTGGATTTGAAGGTAAAATAGTCGATCGATGTTTAGATAGAATGTAGATTATTTCTTGTGTTTTATATCGAGGTGTGATATATTTTATATAGCGAAGTGCGATATATCGAACTGAATAGGAGATGGTTATAAATGGAATTAACGGATAAGATTCGTCGAGTTTATCTTCCCATGACGGAAACGGGTTTTTATATCTTGTTCTGTTTGCAAAAGGAGCGTCATGGTTATGGTATTACCCAAAAGGTCAAGGAGATGACAGATTCGCAAGTCTTGATTAGTCCTGGAACTATGTATGGAACCTTGTCAAAAATGGAAAAGGATGGTTTGATTTCCTTTGTTCGCGAAGAGGAAAAACGGAAAATCTATCAGATTACAGACTTGGGGCGAAAAGTTTTGGAGATTGAATTGAAGCGTATTGAACGCCTCTACAGAAATAGTCGGGAGGAAGGATGATGGAAAAGAAAATTGTTTATCGAATTTTTACAATTGCGGATTATGAGAGGGAAGCTCTATACTTTAGAGAAATGCATGCTAAGGGCTGGAAACTTAGGGAAGTAAGCTATTCTATCTTATTGTTTGCAGTTAAGTATACCTTTGAAAAATGTCACCCTGAGCAAGTGTCTTATCAGTTGAATTTTTACCCAATGGAAAAATCAGAGAGAGCCTCCTATTTACAACTGTTTAAAGACTGTGGCTGGGAGCATATTACAGACTTTAATAGTTTTTCTTATTTTAGAAAAGCACATTCTGAAATTGAATCGAATGTAGAATTTGAAATCTATAATGACGCTGCTGGGAAGTTAGCTATGGTTAATCGCATTTTAAGACTGCGATTAGTACCTGTTTTACTTTTGCTAGCCATACATATACCATTCTTACTTAAATTGCTCAATAGAAGTAATGCGTATGGTCTATGGGGTTTACTTGCAGTCGGGCTAGATATTTTCTTGTCTTTAATCCTTTTGTTAATAGTTGCCTATATTAGCTGGAAGTTATGGCATAAAAAGAAGGAATTATCAGATTTATGATAGGGTAGGTATGCTCAAAATTGGAGGGGAAGTCATGATAAATAAAAAGCAATTTCGGATCTTCACGATTCTTGATTTGGATAAGAAAGAAGAATATTTACATGAGATGCACTTGGAAGGTTGGAGGTATAGAGCGAGTCGTTTTGGTTTGTTCTATTTTGACAATGTCAACCAGACGATGTTATCTACTGTATCTATGATTCTAGATTTCTTAAAAAGTATAAGTATGAACTACAAGATTTTAGAAAAAGAGGTTGGGAATTAATAGGAGCAGGTTCTTGTTCGATTCTTCGTAAACCAGCTTCTGATTTACTTCCAGAGGATCAAATCTATATGAGTAAGGAACTTAGGTGGGAAGTTATGCGATCTAGGCTTCGTTCATGCACAGTTGCTTTCTCAGGTGGTTTGGTTGTTTGTATAAGTTTATTTAAAGAAGAACTTTCTATGTCTTTCTTCGTTATTTTTCTTTTATATGCTCTCTTGATTTCCTATCTAATCTATGGTTATTTCAGATTAAAAAGGAAATACCAAGTAGATGAATAGCAAGGTTTTAGGTCTTCAGACTGATTTTTAGCACTCTTTGTAAAAGAGTGCTAATTTTTTGAGTTTTTGTCTTGACATTCTCTTTTAAGGGTGTATAATAGAATCATAAGTTAGCACTTGAGGGTATCGAGTGCTAATCGATCAGACAGAGAGGAGTGATGAGATGGTTACAGAGCGTCAGCAGGATATTCTAAATCTCATTATTGACATCTTTACCAAAACGCACGAACCTGTCGGATCCAAAGCCTTGCAAGAGTCTATTAACTCTAGCAGTGCTACCATTCGTAATGACATGGCGGCTCTAGAAAAGCAAGGTTTGCTTGAAAAGGCTCATACTTCAAGTGGTAGGATGCCAAGTGTTGCTGGTTTTCAGTACTATGTAAAACACTCACTGGATTTTGACCGACTGGCTGAAAATGAGGTTTATGAGATTGTTAAAGCCTTTGATCAGGAATTCTTCAAATTGGAGGATATTCTGCAAGAAGCTGCTAACCTGCTGACAGACTTGAGTGGCTGTACGGTAGTAGCACTGGATGTTGAGCCCAGCAGGCAACGTTTGACAGCCTTTGATATCGTTGTTTTGGGGCAACATACAGCCTTGGCAGTATTTACTCTAGACGAGTCTCGAACGGTTACCAGTCAGTTTCTGATTCCAAGGAACTTTTTGCAGGAGGATTTGCTGAAACTGAAGAGCATCATTCAGGAACGCTTCCTCGGCCACACCGTTCTAGATATCCACTACAAGATTCGGACAGAGATTCCGCAGATTATCCAGCGTTACTTTACAACAACGGACAATGTCATGGATCTCTTTGAACACATCTTTAAAGAAATGTTTAACGAAAACATTGTGGTGGCGGGCAAGGTCAATCTTTTGAATTTTGCTAATCTGGCAGCCTATCAGTTCTTTGATCAGCCACAAAAGGTGGCCTTGGAGATTCGTGAGGGATTGCGTGAAGATCAGATGCAAAATGTCCGTGTTGCAGACAGTCAAGAGTCCTGTCTAGCTGACCTAGCGGTGATTAGTAGCAAGTTCCTCATTCCTTATCGAGGAGTTGGAATTCTAGCTATTATCGGTCCAGTCAATCTGGACTACCAACAGCTAATCAACCAAGTCAATGTGGTCAACCGTGTTTTGACCATGAAGTTGACAGATTTTTACCGCTACCTCAGCAGTAATCATTACGAAGTACATTAAGATTGAAATCATTAAAGGAGGCGAAAATGGCCCAAGATATAAAAAATGAAGAAGTAGAAGAAATCCAAGAAGAGGAAGTTGTGGAAACAAGTGAAGAAACAACTCCTGAGAAGTCTGAGTTGGACTTGGCAAATGAACGTGCAGATGAGTTCGAAAACAAATACCTTCGTGCTCATGCAGAAATGCAAAATATCCAACGCCGTGCCAATGAAGAGCGTCAAAATTTGCAACGTTATCGTAGCCAAGACTTGGCAAAAGCGATTCTCCCTTCTTTGGACAACCTTGAGCGTGCACTCGCAGTTGAAGGTTTGACAGACGACGTTAAAAAAGGATTGGAGATGGTGCAAGAAAGCTTGATTCACGCTTTGAAAGAAGAAGGAATCGAAGAAATCGCAGCTGACGGCGAATTTGACCATAACTACCATATGGCCATCCAAACTCTCCCAGCAGACGATGAACACCCAGCAGATACCATCGCTCAAGTTTTCCAAAAAGGCTACAAACTCCATGATCGTATCCTACGCCCAGCAATGGTGGTTGTTTATAATTAGGAATTTTATATGTCGAAACAATATAGTAGGAAGATGAGAATGAAAAAGATAGCGTCTACAAATTGGGCTATTGGAATTGTCGTTTTCTTTTTAGTAGTAGGGATATTTTTTGCTTATCCTATTTCGGAAGGAGCACAAGTTTCTTATTTTGGAACGCAGCCAGTAATTTGGTTGCAAAAAGTATTAGAACTTATATTGCAACCGATTTTAATTGGTCAATTGTTATTATTAATTACAGAGGATATGTCAGTAAATAAGAAAGACTGATTTAGTTTTGTCCGAAACGACAATAAACTATGAAGAAAGATAAAATATGTTTGGCTTTGCAATAGTGAGCGAAGCGAACCAAAGACGATATTCTTCGCCGTGGCGCTATCTGCGCAAACTTTGAGACCTTAGGCTCAAAGTTTAGTCAAAGAGATTGACGAAGTCAAGCTCTGACGGCGTCGCCACTTAAGAAGAGTATCAAAAAGAAAAATAGAATATAAAATTTAAGGAGAAAAACACATGTCTAAAATTATCGGTATTGACTTAGGTACAACAAACTCAGCAGTAGCAGTTCTTGAAGGAACTGAAAGCAAAATCATCGCAAACCCAGAAGGAAACCGCACAACTCCATCTGTAGTATCATTTAAAAACGGCGAAATCATCGTTGGTGATGCTGCAAAACGTCAAGCAGTAACAAATCCAGATACAGTTATCTCTATCAAATCTAAGATGGGAACTTCTGAAAAAGTTTCTGCTAACGGCAAAGAATACACTCCACAAGAAATCTCAGCTATGATCCTTCAATACTTGAAAGGCTACGCTGAAGACTACCTTGGTGAAAAAGTAACCAAAGCAGTTATCACAGTTCCAGCTTACTTCAACGATGCTCAACGTCAAGCAACAAAAGACGCTGGTAAAATCGCTGGTCTTGAAGTAGAACGTATCGTCAACGAACCAACTGCAGCAGCTCTTGCTTACGGTTTGGACAAGACTGACAAAGAAGAAAAAATCTTGGTATTTGACCTTGGTGGTGGTACATTCGACGTATCTATCCTTGAATTGGGTGACGGTGTCTTCGACGTATTGTCAACTGCAGGGGACAACAAACTTGGTGGTGACGACTTTGACCAAAAAATCATCGACCACTTGGTAGCAGAATTCAAGAAAGAAAACGGTATTGACTTGTCTACTGACAAGATGGCAATGCAACGTTTGAAAGATGCAGCTGAAAAAGCGAAGAAAGACCTTTCTGGTGTAACTTCAACTCAAATCAGCTTGCCATTTATCACTGCTGGTGAAGCTGGACCTCTTCACTTGGAAATGACGTTGACTCGTGCTAAATTTGACGATTTGACTCGTGACCTTGTTGAACGTACAAAAGTTCCAGTTCGTCAAGCTCTTTCAGATGCAGGTTTGAGCTTGTCAGAAATCGATGAAGTTATCCTTGTTGGTGGTTCAACTCGTATCCCAGCCGTTGTAGAAGCAGTTAAAGCTGAAACTGGTAAAGAACCAAACAAATCAGTAAACCCTGACGAAGTTGTTGCTATGGGTGCTGCGATTCAAGGTGGTGTGATTACTGGTGATGTTAAAGACGTTGTTCTTCTTGACGTAACACCATTGTCACTTGGTATCGAAACAATGGGTGGAGTATTTACAAAACTCATCGACCGTAACACAACAATTCCAACATCTAAATCACAAGTCTTCTCAACAGCAGCAGACAACCAACCAGCCGTTGATATCCATGTTCTTCAAGGTGAACGTCCAATGGCAGCAGATAACAAGACTCTTGGACGCTTCCAATTGACAGATATCCCAGCTGCACCTCGTGGAATTCCTCAAATCGAAGTAACATTTGACATCGATAAGAATGGTATCGTGTCTGTTAAAGCCAAAGACCTTGGAACTCAAAAAGAACAAACAATTGTGATCCAATCGAACTCAGGTTTGACTGACGAAGAAATTGACCGCATGATGAAAGATGCAGAAGCTAATGCAGAAGCAGATAAGAAACGTAAAGAAGAAGTTGACCTTCGTAACGAAGTTGACCAAGCAATCTTTGCGACTGAAAAGACTATCAAGGAAACTGAAGGCAAAGGCTTTGATGCAGAACGTGATGCTGCTCAAGCTGCCCTTGATGACCTTAATAAAGCTCAAGAAGACAACAACTTGGACGAAATGAAAGCAAAACTTGAAGCATTGAACGAAAAAGCTCAAGGACTTGCGGTTAAACTCTACGAACAAGCCGCAGCAGTCCAACAAGCTCAAGCAGGAGCAGAAGGTGCACAAGCAACAGGAAACGCAGGCGATGACGTCGTAGACGGAGAGTTTACGGAGAAATAAAATAGTCCAGTGGACTATTTTATCCCGAGCTTGAAAATCAGGAGAGCGAGGTAGGTAAGAATGACTAATCACTAAAGTGATTGTCCTTCTACGGCAATCGCTATGGTGACTTGCCTAAACGTCGTAATGATAGGAAGAAATCCAGAGGTTGCAACCCAGCCTCTGTTTTTCGATAAAATAGAGGATGTTGCGTATGAAAAAAGTACTTTGTATCATTTATCCTAATTTTTCTCTTTATGAGATAACCACTTTAACGAGTACTTTAGCTCTGTCTTTTGATATCACGATTGATTATGTAGCTTCTGAGAATTCGATGGTGGTCTCTGAGGATGGTTTGCCCTGTCAACCGACGAAAACATTGGATCAAATCCGTATAGAAGATTATTCTTGTGTGATTTTGCCAGGAATGGTAAATATAGGTCCTGCTCTACAAGATGAGAAATTGATCTCATTTTTGAGAAGTCTTGATGAGCAAGATATCCTAATTGCAGCCATTTCTTCAGCGCCCCTTTTATTGGCGAAAGCAGGTTTGTTGAACGATACGAAATTTACAGGTGGAATTTGGCAAAACTTCTTTGACTATTTTGAATTTCTTCCACGTGAGAATTTCCAACCGAAAGTTCTTGTCCAAGCTAAACAAATCATTACGGCTATTGGTTTTGCACATCAAGAGTTTGCAAGAAAAGTGATTTTCGGTTTAGGGTTGGCAGAGAATACTGACAACTATTTTAAAGAACAGAACGAGTATGCTGAAGAGGATTTGATATTTACTCTATCAGATGAAGAGTTTGATCAAGTGAAGCAGAGTATAGAAAACAGCCTCTAAAGATTTACATGAAAATTATAGAAAGGAACAAGGGTGTTCGTAACTGAACACGGGTTCCCAAATTTCTTACTAAATATAAAAGAAAGGAATTGAACCCGATCTAAATCGAGGTTTGATTCACAACATCAATAGAAAGGAATAAGGGTGTTCGTAACTGAACACGGGCTACGGACTGTGCCAAAAAGATAGTTTTTTCTAGGACGCAAGCGTCCGTCGTCAAAACTCCTATTTTGGCTGTGTCCGTTTGACGCCCTTTGTATCTTGAATTATGAACAATACTGAATTTTATGATCGTCTGGGGGTGTCAAAAAACGCTTCGGCAGACGAGATCAAAAAGGCTTATCGTAAGCTTTCTAAAAAATACCACCCAGATATCAACAAGGAGCCTGGTGCTGAGGAAAAATACAAGGAAGTTCAAGAAGCTTATGAGACTTTGAGTGACGACCAAAAACGTGCTGCCTATGACCAATATGGTGCTGCGGGTGCCAACGGTGGCTTTGGTGGTGCTGGTGGTTTCGGCGGTTTCAATGGGGCAGGTGGCTTCGGTGGTTTTGAGGACATCTTCTCAAGTTTCTTCGGCGGAGGCGGTGCTTCACGCAATCCAAATGCCCCTCGTCAAGGGGATGACCTCCAGTATCGTGTGAACTTGACCTTTGAAGAAGCTATTTTTGGAGCTGAAAAAGAAGTTAAATACAACCGTGAAGCAAGCTGTAGTACATGTAACGGTTCTGGTGCTAAGCCAGGAACAAGTCCAGTCACTTGTGGACGCTGTCATGGCGCTGGTGTCATTAACGTCGATACGCAGACTCCGCTTGGCATGATGCGTCGCCAAGTAACCTGTGATGTCTGTCACGGTCGCGGAAAAGAAATCAAAGATCCATGTACAACCTGTCATGGAACAGGTCATGAAAAACAAGCTCATAGCGTACATGTGAAGATTCCTGCTGGTGTGGAAACCGGTCAACAAATTCGCCTAGCAGGTCAAGGTGAAGCAGGCTTTAACGGTGGACCTTACGGAGACTTGTACGTGGTGGTTTCTGTGGAAGCTAGCGACAAGTTTGAACGTGAAGGAACCACTATCTTCTACAATCTCAACCTCAACTTTGTCCAAGCAGCTCTTGGTGATACAGTAGATATCCCAACTGTTCACGGTGATGTTGAATTGGTTATCCCAGAGGGAACTCAGACTGGTAAGAAATTCCGTCTACGTGGCAAGGGAGCTCCGAGCCTTCGTGGTGGTGCAGTTGGGGACCAATACGTTACTGTCAATGTCGTAACACCGACAGGCTTGAACGACCGTCAAAAAGCAGCCTTGAAAGAATTCGCAGCTGCAGGTGATTTAAAAGTCAATCCAAAGAAAAAAGGTTTCTTTGACCATATTAAAGATGCCTTTGAAGGAGAATAAAAGTAAAAAGAGCCGAGTGGCTCTTTTTACTTATCTTCGATTTCCTGTGTTTCTTTGATCACAGCTAGTCTAGTCTGGATATCCTTTTCCAAGACCTTAAAATTGTAAGTCAGATCTTCTTGGTATTCTTTGATGAGTTCTTTTTGCTGGTCGATGATTTGCAGGCTGTTTTGGATAATATCCACATCGTCCTTGATAGCTTGAACGCGGTCAGTGGTATTCAAGACTTCATCTGTGATGGTTTGGCGATTTTTTGTGACCAGATAACTTCCGGCTGCAGCTCCTGCAAATAGCAGTAGATTGGATAATTTCATAGCAACTCCTTAGGCGTTTTTGATGGTTTCAGCGACTTGAGCCAGTTTGTCAAAGTCTGGTTCGTGGGCGATAAAATCAATCTTGAGGTCATCGTCCGCACTGTAGCGAGGCACGAGGTGAACGTGGGTATGAAAGACGGTTTGCCCTGCGATTTCTTCACAGTTAGCAATGATATTCATACCAGCAGCCTTGGTAGCTTTCATGACTTTTTGAGCTACTTTTGGTACTTGGGCAAAGAGTTGGCTGGCGCTAGTAGCGTCCATTTCCAAAAGATTGCGATAGTGTTCCTTTGGCACGACCAAGGTGTGTCCTGGTGTCACTTGAGAGATATCAAGAAAGGCAAGAACCTGCTTATCTTCGTATACTTTTGAAGCAGGAATTTCCCCTGCGATGATTTTACAAAAAATGCAATCTGACATAAAATCTACCTCTACTGTATTGAATTTTGATATAATATAGCTACATTATACCAGATTTGGAGAAAATATGTTAGAAATTAAAAACCTGACAGGTGGCTATGTCCATGTTCCTGTCTTGAAAGATGTATCCTTTACCGTTGAAAGTGGGCAGTTGGTTGGTTTGATTGGTCTCAATGGTGCTGGGAAATCTACGACAATCAATGAGATTATCGGTCTGTTGACACCTTATAGTGGCTCCATTAATATCGATGGCCTGACCCTGCAAGGAGATGCGACTAACTACCGTAAGCAAATTGGCTACATTCCTGAGACACCTAGCTTGTATGAGGAATTGACTCTCAGAGAGCATATCGAAACGGTTGCTATGGCTTATGGTATTGAGCAGAAAGTGGCTTTTGATCGAGTAGAGCCTTTGTTAAAAATGTTCCGTCTGGACCAGAAATTGGACTGGTTCCCTGTTCATTTTTCAAAAGGGATGAAGCAGAAAGTCATGATTATCTGTGCTTTTGTGGTGGATCCGAGTCTCTTTATCGTGGATGAGCCTTTCCTTGGTCTTGATCCGTTGGCTATTGCAGACTTGATTCAGCTTTTGGAAGTGGAAAAGCAAAAGGGTAAGTCTATTCTCATGAGTACCCACGTGCTGGATTCGGCGGAGAAGATGTGTGATGCCTTTGTCATTCTTCACAAGGGAGAGGTGCGTGCCAAGGGAAATCTTCTGCAACTGCGCGAAGCCTTTGACATGTCTGAGGCTAGTTTGAATGATATTTACTTGGCTCTGACCAAAGAGGAGGAACTATGAAAGACTTGTTTTTAAAGAGAAAGCAGGCTTTTCGTAAGGAGTGTGTCGGTTATCTGCGCTATGTGCTCAATGACCACTTTGTCTTGTTCCTGCTTGTTCTGCTGGGCTTTCTAGCCTACCAGTACAGTCAACTCTTGCAACATTTTCCTGAAAATCATTGGCCTATCCTTTTGTTTGTAGGTATTGTCTCTGTTTTACTTTTGCTTTGGGGAGGAATTGCCACCTATATGGAGGCTCCAGACAAGCTCTTTCTCTTGGTCGGAGAAGAGGAAATCAAACTCCATCTTAAGCGTCAAACTGGCATTTCCCTAGTCTTTTGGCTCTTTGTCCAAACTCTTTTCTTGCTGTTATTTGCGCCTTTATTTTTAGCAATGGGTTATGGCTTACCAGTTTTTCTGGTCTATGTGCTTTTATTGGGGGTAGGAAAATATTTCCTCTTTCGTCAAAAGGCCAGCAAATTTTTTACGGAAACTGGACTGGACTGGGACTATGTTATTTCTCAAGAAAGCAAGCGTAAGCAAGTCTTGCTTCGTTTCTTTGCCCTCTTTACCCAGGTAAAGGGAATTTCAAACAGCGTCAAACGTCGTGCCTATCTGGACTTTATACTAAAGGCTGTTCAGAAGGTGCCTGGGAAGATTTGGCAAAATCTTTATCTTCGTTCTTATCTGCGAAATGGAGATCTCTTTGCCCTCAGTCTCCGTCTTCTCTTGCTTTCTTTGTTGGCGCAGGTCTTTATCGAACAAGCTTGGATTGCGACAGCAGTGGTGGTTCTCTTTAACTACCTCTTGCTCTTCCAGTTGCTGGCTCTCTATCACGCCTTTGACTACCAGTATTTGACCCAACTTTTTCCGCTGGACAAGGGGCAAAAGGAAAAAGGCTTGCAGGCGGTAGTACGAGGATTGACCAGTTTTGTTTTATTTGTGGAATTAGTTGTCGGTCTTGTGACTTTCCAAGAAAAACTAGCCCTTCTAGCCTTACTAGGAGCTGGTTTGGTTTTACTAGTCTTGTACTTACCTTATCAGGTCAAACGTCAGATGCAGGACTAATATTGCTTATATGATATTAAAAAAGAAGTTGAGTTCAGTTTGTCTCAACTTCTTTTATTTTCTACAAGATAATGGTTGGTCCGTAGAGACTCAACTTGGTCTTGACTTGGTCAAAGTGGAAGCGGTCATAGGCCCGCCAAGCGGCGCGTGTAGGAGCATCTGGATTGAGGGCGCTGAGTCCCATGAGAAGACTGGAAGTCTGGTAAAATTTTTCCAGTTCAATCAAGACTCGATTATCCACAGTCTCAGCCTTGGCTAGAAAACCAAGAATAGAGTTTAATTGCTCCTGAAAGCGGACGTCGTCAGCTGTTGCCTGTTTGCATGCTTGGTAGGCTTTGTTTAAGTCCGTAATCAAAGTCTGAGCTGTTTTGATTGGGTCTGTCATTTACGTGACCTCCTATATAATTTATATTTTAAGGTAAGGGATTGTGTAAATCTCCTAGTGAGGCACCTATATTATTAGCAACATTGCCAACTATGTTGCCCCAATCAATGATACATTTACCATTATCAAGATTAGCTTTATTATATGAATATCCATTTCTACATAGTACATTATCGCTAATTATATGAAACGGAGAATACCATCCATATGGAATACTACCGCCATTTATATGAGAAAGTTCGATTGATGTTAATTGTTTTGTTTTATTTGACTTGGCCATAATTTTCTCCTTGTTATATTTACGTCAATTGCAATAGAGTATATTTATAGGGTGTTAATCATGGTGGATGTGAATAAATCATATGCAGCCCTCCTTTTTTGATGATTTTTAAAGTTATTGCAAACGTAGTCTTTCTATAATCATAGTTTATCACTTTTAACTCTTTTTTTTTATTCAAATCTTTAATTGTCATTGAAATGTCTTGAATTGCGCTGAGTGAATTTTATGATAAAATAGTGGTAAGATTATCATGCTTATTTGAGGAACAAGCTACCTTTCAGGAGCGTTGAAGGCCTGTTTAGGATTGGGTGTGCTTGTGTTAGATTTTTTCTGTTATTCTTTTCTTAGGAGGAGAATCCAATGAAACATATGATTATTCAGACACAGAAAACAGTCTATAAAGTAAACGTCGACGATATCTACTATATCGAAACACATCCAACTAAAGCCCATACCGTACAGATTGTTACAGAAGAAGCTAGTTTTAATATGGTTCAAAATTTAAGTAATCTTGAGAACCAATATGGGGAAAACTTGATGAGGTGTCATAGAAATTGTTTGGTCAATCTTGATAAATTAAAATCGATTGATTTTCAAGAAAGAGTCCTTTTTCTTGGAGAAGAAGGTCAATATGCTGTCAAGTATGCCAGACGTCGCTATAGAGAAATTCGTCAAAAATGGTTGAAAGAAGGAGAGTAAAAAGATGAGAATATTTGTTTTAGAAGATGATTTTTCCCAACAGACTAGGATTGAAACGACGATTGAGAAACTCTTGAAAGAACATCATATCACTCCGAGTTCTTTTGAAGTCTTTGGTAAGCCAGATCAACTGCTGGCAGAGGTACATGAGAAGGGGATCCATCAACTATTCTTTTTGGATATTGAGATTCGAAATGAAGAGATGAAGGGGCTGGAAGTGGCTAGAAAGATTCGGGATCGGGATCCTTATGCCTTGATAGTCTTTGTGACGACTCACTCAGAGTTTATGCCCCTGTCCTTTCGCTACCAAGTGTCTGCTTTGGACTACATTGATAAGGCTCTTTCGGCAGAGGAGTTTGAATCTCGGATCGAGACAGCCCTCCTCTATGCCAATGGTCAAGACAGTAAAAGTCTAGCTGAAGATTGCTTTTATTTTAAATCAAAATTTGCTCAATTCCAGTATCCTTTTAAAGAGGTTTACTATCTCGAAACGTCTCCCAGACCCCATCATGTCATTCTCTATAGCGAGACAGATAGGTTGGAATTTACAGCGAGTTTGGAGGAGATTCTCAAGCAGGAACCTCGTCTCTTGCAGTGCCATCGCTCTTTTCTCATCAATCCTGCCAATGTGGTGCGTTTGGATAAGAAAGAAAAACTGCTTTTCTTTCCCAATGGTGGGAACTGTATGATAGCGCGTTATAAGGTCAGGGAAGTGTCTGAGGCTATCAATAACTTGCACTGAGTGAGGTGATGGGATGGAATTAGTTTGGAAGATCGTATATGTGTTTTTGCTATCTGGATTGGAATTGTTTATATTTTTTAAGGTGGATGGAATTGTTCTAACTCTGGAGAGAGTCTTTAAAGCTTTTCTTTTTAAGCTACTTTTAGTAGTTATTTTTGTAACGATTAGCTATATAGTAGGAAATAATTACCTATCTTATTTTGTGGAACCCTTGTACGGCATAGGCTTGTCTTTATTACTGTTAAGAGGACTTCCTAAAAAACTCCTTTTCTTTTATGGTCTCTTTCCAATGATATTGGTGAATCTCTTTTATAGAGGTATTTCTTATTTTGTGCTTCCATTTTTAGGGCAAGGGCATGTGTATGATGACCGCTCTTTTATTTGGTTATGTATAAAAATTTTCATTTGCTTTATTTCTCTAGCCTTTTTGAAATGGTTAGACTATGATTTTACTAGTTTGAGAAAGGAGATTCCCGATAAAGATTTTCAAAAGTCCCTGACTAAGATTAACTGGATAATGGGGGCTTACTATCTAGTGATGCAAAGTCTGTCTTATTTTGAATATGTACAAGGTATACAATCAACGACTGTTCGCCATTTCATTCTGGTATTTTATCTACTCTTTTTTATGGGGGTTATCAAGAAATTAGATACCTATTTGAAGGAAAAACTTCAGGAGAAACTGAACCAAGAGCAGACCTTGCGCTATAGAGATATGGAACGCTATAGTCGGCATATAGAGGAACTTTACAAGGAAGTACGGAGCTTTCGGCATGATTATAGCAACCTCTTGACTAGTTTACGTCTGGGCATTGAAGAGGAGGATATGGAGCAGATAAAAGAGGTTTACGACTCTGTTTTAAAGGATTCCAGTGAAAAATTGCAGGACAACAAATATGACCTGGGCAGATTAGTGAATATTCGTGATAAAGCCCTCAAAAGTCTCCTAGCAGGAAAGTTTCTAAAAGCCAGAGATAAGAAGATTGTATTTAATGTCGAAGTTCCTGAGGAGATTCAGGTCGAGGGAATGAGACTGCTTGATTTTCTAACCATTGTGTCTATCCTTTGTGACAACGCTATTGAAGCCAGTGCAGAGGCCAGTCAACCTCACGTTTCAATCGCCTTTTTTAAAAATGGAGCACAGGAGACATTTATCATTGAAAATTCCATCAAAGAAGAGAGCATCGATATTTCGGAGATTTTTTCTTTTGGAGCAAGTTCTAAAGGGGAGGAGAGAGGAGTTGGTCTCTATACCGTCATGAAAATTGTGGAAAGCCATCCCAATACTAGTCTAAATACCACCTGCAAAAATCAAGTTTTTCGTCAGGTTTTAACAATGATATCAATTGAATGATAACAAATAATAGAATCATTGAAAAATCAAATACTAGAATAAATATATTAAAACTCTACAATAAAACTTATAATATAAATGTTTCGAAAAGATTGGTTGTGTATTTTATGATTTTTAAGGTTCTTTTCTACCATTTATTAAGTCAATAAAGGTTTTAAGAAGAAATGAGACTAGACAGTAGCCATCCTGAGGTTACTGTTTTATTTTTTACAACAAAATAGGCTTCATAATATCTATAGGAGATTTACCCACTACAAATATTATAGAGCCAAGTTTTTTATCCAATATCACCTTGGATGATTACATTTGTTGATGATTTCCATACCTATTAGCTTGGTCCGGTATTTTAGATGTTAACATATCTAATATTGAATCTAACCACCATCCTCCACCTGTAATCTGGTTGAGTTCAGTAGTTGTTAGTTCTTGAAATGAAGTTAGGTTTTGATTCTTATCCATGTTATAATTCTCCTTTTTGATAAGATAATAAATAGTTCTAGAGTGTTATCTGAAAATTAATCAGAATGTGTTAAAATTTTATCTTTGAAATAATCAAAATATGTTTTCTTTGCAGTTACACTAGTGACGCGACCTTGTAAGCCGTATTGGATGAGTTTACTATCATTATTAGATAGTTTTGCAAGAGCGGTTAATTTAAAGAGATTTCCTTGCTCTGTTCTGGTAGGAGTTTGATCAATTGTCTGAAGTTGGCCGATGATGGTAATGCCGTGATTTCCAATCTTCTCCAGTTTTAATCTTACAGTTTGTCCTTTATCTAGTAGAGGTAGATAGTCAGAAGATACGTAGTAAGTGATTAGTACTTCTCTTGTATCTGTGATGATAGGGAATATTTGAGCAATTTCTGTACCAGTTGGAATTCTATTTTTACCTTCAAATTCGCTGTTCAGATGAATGATACCTTTATTTGGGGCGGTTAAGGTATTGTTTTCTAAGCGCTGTGTCGCTTGATCTAGCTGTACTTTTAATTCTGTTAATTGATTCTCCACGGTTAGTTGTTGCTGTGAGGCTGTTTGTAAAAACTGAGTGCGGAGTACTTCAATTTTAGTTGCTAAACTATTATCATAAGTTGCTACACTTCCGATACCAGCTTGCTGAATTTTGAGGCTTGCGATAGATGATTCAAGACCTGCAATACTTTGATTAATTTGAGATAAAAATGGCTCTTCTGCAGTTCCTTGTGTTTGTCCTTGTGAAGCTACAAGATAACGATTCAAAATTGACTGGTGCGGATTGCCAGTTGGTAAGCGAGCCCTTTTATTTATGATAGCATCTCTCAGCTCTTGATATTCTCCAATTTGTTGTTGAACTTTTGTAATTTCTTGTTCGATGGCTGATGAACTGCTATTGGCAAGATTGGCTTGATTTGAAACTTCGGTGTTAGTCTTTGAGATACCTAGCTCAATATCATGAGCTTGTTTAGTAAAATTCCTAAAGGTATTATGGTAGCCAAACTCATCCTCACTAGAAAAAAGATCAGTCGCTTTTTCTAAGCTTTGTTTCAAAATTCCAAGTCCTTCTTTTTGCTTCTCAAGTCTTTGTAATTGAGTTTCTAAGGCAGTTTTCTGACTTTCTTCCATTGTTTCAGAGTATTTGATGAGTAAGTCCCCTTTTTCAACTACTTGATTTGCCACTAAATGATTAGCTAGGATAGGATTATCACTGGTCGACTGAATGGATGCAATAACACTTGTAGGGGCGATTTCTCCTTGGGAAGTGACAGTAATTTCTTTTGTGGCAACAAGGGAGAAAATCAAGATGAAAGTAAACAGTAATGAAAGAGGTATAATTAACACTGTCGCATAGTTATGGTAACGTCTCTGATAAAACTCGACGCTTCTAAAAAGATTAGGATTCATGACATTCTCCTTATTTATTGAATAGATGATGGTAGAAGCCTTGCGCCTGCATTAACTCTTGGTGACTACCCACTTCAATGATTTTCCCTTGGTCAAGAACAATGACACGGTTGGTTCGTTCGGCTATACTGAGACGATGGGCTACAAAGAGAATGGTTTTATCAGTTAGGGACATAAGATTATCTATAACTTTTTTCTCAGTCAAGACATCAAGACCGCTAGTAGCTTCATCTAGTATTAAAACAGGAGATTTAGTTAAAAGAGCACGAGCGAGGGCTATTCGTTGCTTTTGTCCTCCTGATAGACCAGCTCCATCAGAGAGCTGAGTTTGATAGCCCATAGGCATTCTTTCAATGTCTTGACGGATTTCAGCTAATTCACAAGCTCTTAGAATATCTTCTTGGCTAATCATATGATTACCGCCCAAGGTTAAGTTTTCCAAAATAGAGCCATTAAAGATATAGGCTTGTTGGGGTAGGTAATTAATATGACGGCGCAAGACTTTTTTATCAATGTTTTTGATATCCTGATGATTGATGGAAATATGTCCTTTGTAGGGTTCAAAGAAATTGACAATCATTTTGGCTAAAGTTGTTTTACCAGAACCACTGACTCCAACTAGGCTAACCTTATCTCCTTGTTTAATCGTGAGATTAATATCTGTTAAGGTATCTCGTCCAAAACCATACTTATAAGAAAGGTCATCAAATTCAATATCGCCCATCAAAAAATGTGAATGAACAGGGTTTTCTTGAACTTGAAATTCAGATTCGACTAGATAGACTTCGTTCAAACGGTTATTAGCGACCTTCGCAGATTGGAGTTTGGTTTGGAGGTTGATAATATTTTCCATAGGAGTTGTAAAGTAAGAAAGAAGTGTGTTAAAGGTAATCAGCTGACCGATAGAAATTTTACTTGACATGACTAATTGAGCGCCAAACCATAGGATAAGGATATTCAGAACTAATTTTGTTCCCTGCTTTAAACTCGTTTGTAAAATAGAATATTTACTGAGCTTAAAGGATTTTTCCAAATAATCTACAAATTCACTGTCTATATTTTGATAGCGATTTTCTTCACTCGTGAGCGACTTTATAGTTTCAATCCCGTTGATATCTTCAATGATGGCAGAGCTAACCATAGAATTACTTTGCATGACATCATGGTTCATTTTTTCGAAAGGCTTCATAAAAGAAAAGATGATGAACATGTATATAGGAATAGAAATAAGAGAAAGAAGGAAGAGATTAGGGTTTTGTGCCAGTAAGACGCCTCCTACAAGAATCAGAATAGAAACATCCAGAAAAAGAGAAAGAATGGTAGAAGCCAAGGCATCTATAATAGAGTTAGCATCTGTGAACCGTGAAATGATTTCTCCTGTACGACGTGTCGCAAAGAAAGACATAGGAAGTTCAAAAATATGGCGGATATAGGATAAAATCACATCAATGCTTAATCTCTGACTCAGAATAGTTAGGAGATAATCTCGGGAGAAACTCATGACTTGCTGGAGGATATAGGTAATAACCAGACCAACTGAGATGATTCCTAAAGTTGATTTCATCTGATTTGGGATGTATTCATCCAAGATTCCTTGGAGATAATAAGAACCACCGATATTGATAATCGTGACCAATAAGCTTGAGAGAACGATGTAAGCAATGAGAGATTTTTGTTTGAAAATCAGAGGAAGGAAGCTTAGTAGACCATTCTTTTTATCTTTATGGGGTTGATAGCTGGGTTTGGGAGCTAGAAAAATAGCTACTCCAGTCCATTCAGAGAAAAAGCGTTCTTTTGACATTTTGGTGATTTTTACAGAAGGGTCAGGATCACCAATAACCAGATAGTCTTTCTTTGTTTGATAGACAACATAGTAATGTTGGAGTTTTCCTTCTTTGTTAACGTGAACGATAAATGGATAGGGGACATCACTCATGTCAAAGAGAGTTTTATCTGCTTGAACAGGTCTTGTTTCAAAGCCCATTTCATCAGCGGCTTTTACAATGCCAAGAGCAGTCGTCCCTTCTTTATTGGTCTTTGCAAGTTCTCTCAAGTGAGCTAGAGAAAAATCTGAACCATAGAATTTAGCAATCGAGGCTAAGGCAGCAACACCGCAGTCTCTAGCATCTATTTGAGGAACAAATGTACGTTTATAAGAAGTCATTGGCAATTCCTTTCATTTTCATATAGTAGATAGGTATATTATGCCATAAAAATAAGTTCATATTTTATGAAATCTTGAATAGTCATTGAAACTTCCTGAATGGTAAAAAAGTTGGGTAGAAAATGAAGAAAATATTGCAACAATAAAACGCAATGTAAAGTTTTTGTTTACTGATATTATGCGTTTTTCCTTATATTCAAGCTTTTTTGTCTAGATTTTTTAAGTATTTCAGGTGATATGAAATGAAAAATTAGGTGTGTGAAATCCGATTATAGGGAAGTAAATGAAGCTACAATTAAGAAATGTAGTCAAGATTAAAGAAATTATCCAGTGGATGATTTCTTCACGAGTATGAAAATTTGAAAACGAGTAAAGCATGATATAGCACTAGATAAATTGAGTGTAAAAGAATATGAGGATCCCTTTAGGGATAGTGGTAAGTAATACTAAAGCCTCTTTGAGAGGCAAGTGACGAGTCAAGAGTAATAAGGCTTGAACAAAGTGAAAGCCAGCGTCTTTAGGCGCTGGCTGGTAATTTGGGCTTATATAACTTTCTAAATCATATGTATCTTTAATCTCCGTTTAAATATAAAGCAGTGCAATTATATCCCGTTAGGAAGCCAAGGCCTGCTGCAGAAACTAGCGCGACACCCCAGCCAATGGGACCTGTTATTGCTCCTGCGCCAGCTATCGTACCTAGCGCACCACTCGCTGATAGCATGCAGTCGGATACATTTCCTCCACCGACAACTTCTTCAAGAAAGTTTTCATTAATTTCCATTAACATTATAGTTCCTCCTAATTACCTTTATAATAGAGTGAAGTACATGACCAACCTGTAGCGAAGCCAGCAGTACCAGCTGCTCCACCTAGCGCAGCTAGTGCTAACCACCCTGTTGGACCTGTAGCAGCAAGTCCAATTACTAATGCTGAAGCGACAATTCCGTTTACACAGTCATTCACATTTCCTCCACCGGAAATTTCTTCTAATTTATTGAAATTTAATTCTAACATATTTACTCCTTGTTCTTGCGTTTAATTTTAAAAAGTCCTATTATGGATAGAGTTATCGTAGTTATTGAAGCTAAGCTGGTAAAGACAAATACTTTTGTTTTTAATCCAATAGAAAATAGTAATACACCATAAAAAATATTTGATACATAATAAATCTTATTTTTAACGACACTCACCTCTGAGCATAGATTTTTGTCGTGTTGCAACTTTGACAAGTTTAGTATAGCATTGTTTTTTAAAATTTTTTATTCAAATCTTGAATTGTCATCGAAACATCTTGAATTGTAAAAAAGAAATTAAAAAGCAAGTAGGAAAAATACACTTGTCCTATAGAAACTACTTCGTATGAAATAAAAGACTTGTTTGATGACTATTGGAAGAAAGATTAGGCGGCCAAAAATTGAATTTTTAAAATTCTAACTTAAACATAGTTTTTTAGTCTTGGTATCTTTAAATCAGCTAAAACAATTCATAACAACACCTGTATATTATGGTTCAATACGATACCGAACAAGTATATAGTATTAAGAGGTCTTAAACGTTATTTCTGTCTGTTCTGATAGATTCTCATGATCGCAATAAGAATACCGGCTGTCCCACTTGCCAAAAATAGGAGGGTAATGATAATGTTGAGAATTTCAGGCGTACTCCCTATTCTGTTGATAAGACGGAGTAGAGATATAACTGTCAACTGAACCAGGAGTATTGATTCTACATTTACCAATGAAGTCAGTTGGTTTTCAACTGCATATAAAAAGGCTGGTAGCAAAACACAGGCTATAGCAATCACAAACAGGTTGCTCCCCGTTTCTTCTCCCTTGTTCACCACGGAAATCATGAGAAGATTCGATGCTATAATCAACGTAGAACAGATGATAAAAAAAGATTTCTTATTCATATAGGACACCTCATATACTATGGTATTTTAGTTTGAACCCAAGAAGTATTCTTCAAACTACTGTAACACCATCTCGCCGTAAAGCAGTACCGTCTGTGACTAGCTTCCTAGTTTTCTTCAAATACTGATTTTTTATTGAAGACAAGAATGGTAAGCTCATTAACAATTTTTCAAAAAAATCGTGATAATATATATTATTTTTGATTTCTGAATAGTATTCGTTATGTTGGTAAGAAGAAAGTTTTTGCAATTCAAGACGTTTCGATGACCATTTAAGATTTATATGAATTTGTAATCTTAAATAAGGTAAGATAAAGATAACAAATGTAAAGGAGTATTCTTATGAAGAAACAAAAGATAAAATCGCTATTACTTGTACCACTTGTATTTGCATCTATTACTACGGGTGTTGTATATGCAGAAGAACATCCTACTACTTCATCTATCCAGGCGAATGATAGTTCTGTTGTGACACCAGATTTGCCATCGGCTAAGGAAAAGGTGGAGCATAAACCTTCTGTTGTGACTCCAGAAGAGTACGAGAAGAATGTTACGGACTTTAAAAAGATAGATATTGAAGCTGTACGTCAATCTTTTACAGAGGATCAATTGGAACATACTATTTATTTTGGTAGAAAAACTTGCTCTCATTGTCGTCAATTTTCTCCTGAATTGAAAGAATTTAATAACTTGATTGAAAAGAAGTTAGAGTATTATGATTTGGACGGTAAGGATTTTGATGGGGAAGCGAGAGAGTTTCTATTTAAAAAAGTCGGTATTCCAGGAACACCAACAATTTTGTATTTAAAAAATGGACATCCGATATCTGGATGGGTTGGTGGCGGAGCAACTGCACAGCAGGTGTATGATTATATGTACTCTAGAAACTCACCTAAGCAAACGGAGACAGTGAAACCTTCTGAGGAAACAGTAACTGAAAGTGTCCGTGATGAGAAAACCAGAAATGACAGCATGAGTATTAGTAATAAAGTTGTAAGTGACAGCAAAGGTATGAGTGATGAAAAAAGAACCGAAATGAAAATATCCAATGATAATCCCAATTCTAATAGTGAAAATAGTGGGAAAGTGGAGAGTACAAACTCAACTTCTAAAGCTAAAACTACTCAATCTGGAAATTTAGCAATGTTAGACAATAAGAATCAATTGGAAACTCCCAAACCTATTTTTGATGTTGCTCAAGAAAATAAAACTCCTTTAACCGATGTTAAGGATGCTGATTATGTAAGCGAATCTATTACTTCGAATGAAAAATTATTACCGAAAACAGGAGAGGAAGAAAGTTACCAACTGATTTGGCTGGCTGTCGCGTTTTTTATGACTTCTGTAATGATTAAAGTGAAACAAAAAATTCATAAATAAAAATAGATGGTAAACAGGTGCAATGATATTATTTGTCTGTAATAACATATAGCTAACATTTGCTTGTAGACAAGAGTGAGAAGATAGGTGTATTTATTTTATATATAAAAGATTATAATTGTATATGAAATGAATGGTAAATAGTTAGTATTAGCTGAAGTAGAAAATCGAAAATGAAAGGAAAATTATCATGAGTAAGAATAGTAGAACAGAAAAAGCTAGAGTAACAGAAAGTGCAGATTTTGGAGCATATTTTTTAATTTTAGCAGTTGTAGCCGTCGGGGCGCTTGCTTATTTTTCAGAAGATTTTGGGCCAAGGTGGGCAAAAGTTATAGAAATAGTCGGAGCGCCGTTTTCTTTAGGTTTAGGTTTTTTTGCTTTTGATAAAGGTTTTGAAATGCTGAACGATTATAAAAAGAATAAAATAAAAGAAGACGAAGAGAAAGAAAAACAACAATCAGAACTAAAAAAATGTAAAATAAAGGGGTAAGAAATGGCAAGGAAAAAGAAGTCACTTGGAGAAGAATATGGAAGATGGTGCTGTCAAGGACGATAGCAACCTATGAAAAAGTAATCAACGCTGAAAAATAACATTTTCAGATGAAAAGATGGAGGAGTTAGACAACATACTATCTAATGGAATGGGGTTGCTTGATGGAGTACAAGCATACGATATTCTAACAGGACGAAAATAAAAAAAGTATTCCTCGTGAATACAAAAACAATGTTTCAATTTGCAGAAGCTAACAGATAAATTTTCTCTTTATCCAGCCTGACTTTTAATAAGTTGGATGTTATATTATTTGAGGTATCCTATATGAATAAGAAATCCTTTTTTATCATCTGTTCTACGTTGATCATAGCATCAAATCTTCTCATGATTTCCGTGGTGAACAAGGGAGAAGAAACAGGGGGCAACCTGTTTGTGATTGCTATAGCCTGTGTTTTGCTACCAGCCTTTTTATATGCAGTTGAAAACAGACTTACTTCAATGGTAAGAGTAGAATCAATACTCCTGATTCAGTTGACAGTTATATCCCTACTCCGTCTTATCAACAGAATAGGGAGTACGCCTGAAATCCTCAACATTATCATTACCCTTATCGCTTTGGCAAGTGGGACAGCTGCTATTCTTGTTGCAATCATGAGAATATATGAGAACAGACGGAAGTGAGGGTGAGTAGTTCTCTATTTTGTATTTTCACATTGTCAAGTTCCCCCAGGGCAAGTATGTTTTTCATGCTTGCTTTTTAAATTTTTACAATTCAAGATGTTTTGATGACCATTTATGATTTGAGTGAAAAAAATTAATAAACAGTGATATACTAAACTTGTCAAAGTTGCAACAGGACAAAAATTAAAAATAAAAAGGAGTATTTGTCATGGATACAAAAATGATGGAACAATTTGAAATTATGGATACTGAAATACTTGATCATATAGAGGGTGGGGATGTATCTGATATTTATAGAGGGCACGCTTATCAGGAAGGTCCATTTGGTGCTTACCCTTCTATATTAAAAAATTCAGGTCCTTTTCCAGTAAGTGGGTACTGCCCGCGTGGTTATCATGATCGTGGTTATATAGGAGCAGGTTTCCATTTATGTGGAATATAGGCTGAAATATGAGAAATGAGGAAGAGTTTCTATGAAAAAGTATCAACTTCTATTCAAAATAAGTGCAGTTTTCTCTTACTTATTTTTCGTATTTGGTCTTTCTCAGATGACGCTTATTGTTCAAAATTATTGGCAATTTTCTTCCCAGATTGGCAATTTCGTCTGGATTCAAAATCTCTTGAGTTTGCTATTTAGCGGAGTCATGATTTGGATTCTGGTTAAGACAGGCCATGGTTATCTCTTTCGCATTCCAAGAAAAAAATGGCTTTGGTATTCGATTTTGACAGTATTAGTGGTAGTGCTCCAGATCTCTTTTAACGTTCAGACAGCTAAACATGTTCAGTCAACTGCTGAAGGTTGGGCTGTATTGATCGGTTATAGTGGGACCAACTTTGCTGAGCTAGGTATCTATATAACTTTGTTCTTTCTGACTCCACTTATGGAAGAGCTAATCTATAGAGGATTACTGCAACACGCCTTTTTTAAGCATTCGAGATTTGGCCTTGATTTGCTTCTTCCGTCAATTTTATTTGCTCTTCCTCATTTTTCAAGCCTGCCTAGTTTGTTAGATATCTTCGTCTTTGCAACATCTGGCATCATCTTTGCTAGTTTGACCCGCTATACAAAGAGCATTTATCCTTCCTATACGGTGCATGTGATCAATAATATTTTCGCAACATTACCATTTTTGCTGACTTTTTTACACAGGGTATTTAGCTAAAAATAGTAGATTAAAAATAATTATCGATTTTAAGAAGTGAATAATGGAATTTAATATTATTCACTTCTTATTAGTTGATTGGGAAGATTGTACTCTTTGAGTAATTTAAGATGTTTTGATGATAATTCAAGATTTGTATGCAAAACTTTAACAAATAGTGTTATACTAAAATTGCCAATTGCAACAGGATAACAATTAAAATTAAAAATAAAAAAGGAGGTATTCGTTATGAATACAAAAACGATGTCACAATTTGAAATGATGGATACTGAGATGCTTGCGAAGGTTGAAGGAGGGTTCGGAGGTTGGGGAGATGTGTTTTCTGGTTTATTGGGTGGGCTAGCGCCTTCTCCAACTTTGGATCAATTAAATGGTAAGTGGCCTATTGTACATTTTTCAAAACCATGTGGTCCTTATGGTATAGGGGGAACTCCAAACTCATGTAATGGTATTTAAAAAGGATTGAAGCTATGAAGGCAAAATATGGGAATCAAATTGTTGATGTTTGGGAAATTGGTCAAGCAACTCCTAAACCAAGTTGGGTAGAGGAAGCTTTTCAAAAAAATTATATGGTTTGGTTGGATAATCATGTGCGCATTCTAATGGCAGGTCTTAACACTTCTCTTGCAACGAATATTAAGTTTGGTTTAGTTGGAACAGTTGGAGGAGGATTCGCTGGTTATGGAATGTATGTTCTTGGTTATCCAGGTGATTATATAGATATCACCAATCATAGAGTTGTTTCTGCTAAAACATTTCATAAAAGTTATCAAATTTTAGAAAATGATTAGATATCATTTAGTTTTAATGGAGAAAGCAATGAAAAAAATATTTTTTAAAAAACAGACCATCTTCCTTGCGAGATTGTTCCTAGGTCAGTTGCCCTTACTTGTCTCTACTTATCTATTTCTATCTCGTCAGTTTTTAAATTTTTCCTTAGTGCTCCAATTTCTTTTAGTGGTTATTAACTTGGCTTCTATTTTGGCTACTGTTTATCTCACTAGGGAGATGAGGATAAGAGAGTTTGAAGATGATGATTTGGTTAGTCCTAGAACCAATCAACTCATGTTCATCGGCTTGACAGGCTTTATGTCTATTATCTGTTTGTATAGAGGTATCACAGCAGGAGAATCCTATCAACAACTAATCGCTTATATTGGCGCTATTCTCTGCTTGCTTATCATGCTTCTACTCATTTGGGGCTTGAAGTATTATAAAAAGTAGGGAAGAACTTTCTTCTTAATTTGCGACTAGTCTATGCTCTAGCAAGGGGAGGTTATTATGTATAAACGCTTATTTTTCCTAGATTCCAAAACCTTAGACTGGTTGACGCCTTATATTCTGGTCTTGGCTTCTGACACTATTGCCTTTAACGTTTTTGTGCTCACCTTTGTATCTGTTGTGTTCTTTTATTTCCTAAATCCCATGCTATCTTTAATGGCTGTCTTCTTAGGGGTGGGGTTATGTGGTCGGATTTTGGTTGCTAAAATGGTTTGTTTTAGAAAGGCTAGAGCGAAAGGATGACTTGTAGGGAAGTCTGTTTGTTGAGGAGGATAATTTTATGGAGTTTTTTGATAAATTTCATGCCTTTTGTTTTGGATTTTTAGTACTAATAATCGTCATTACAGTTCCTTATACGATTAATCATGGGGATTTTTTTCAAAATGAGCCTGCACTGATTATTGTAAGTCTTCTTGTAACCTCGTTGAGTGTTGCTTATGCTAGACAGTTTGAAATGATTTCTTTTGGGATGTTAAGCAAGAAAGAATTTTTGTTTTTCATTACAATCTTTCTTCTAAGTGTGCTTGAGACGCTGGTTTATATTCGTTTCTTCGCTATTTCTTCTGGCGCAGGAGTTCAACACTTGGCGGAAGTCAGCAGAGGAATTTCCCTGTCTTTGATTTTGACTTCCTCAGTTTTTGGCCCCATCCAGGAGGAACTCATTTTCAGAGGACTTCTTCAAGGTGCGGTTTTTGACAATTCTTGGTTAGGGCTTGTGTTGACTTCCTCACTCTTTTCGTTCATGCATGGACCTTCTAATGTCCCCTCGTTTATTTTTTATCTACTTGGGGGTTTGTTACTGGGCTTTGCTTATAAAAAGAGCCAAAACCTATGGGTTTCTACTCTAGTTCACATGTTTTACAATGCTTGGCCACTCTTATATTATTTATAAAAATTATGAAAAGGTAAGCAGAAGACGGTGCTTGCCTTTTTCTTTCTATAATGGTAACCCAAACCACCCCAGAGGCTTTTCTTTGAGAATCGGGTGTGGAGCGGTTGACGAATAGGCCAAAAACTAGTAGAATAGTAAGGAAACTTTATACGGAGGAAAGAAATGGATTTGGGTGATAATGAGCTAACACTGACTCCCATACCTGGGAAAAGTGGCAAGGCTTATATGGGTAGCTATCCTGATGGGAAGCGTATCTTTGTAAAAATGAACACCTCTCCAATCCTACCTGGTCTAGCTAGAGAACAAATTGCTCCACAATTATTATGGAGTCGCCGTTTGGCAGATGGGCGTGATATGTGTGCTCAAGAATGGTTGACAGGCAAGATATTGACACCCTATGATATGAATCGTAAGCAAATCGTCAATATTTTAACCCGTCTTCATCGCTCACGTCCTTTGATGACACAGTTGAGTCGCTTGGGCTATGCCATGGAAACACCTGTAGATTTACTGCAGTCTTGGCAAGAAACGGCTCCAGATGCTTTGCGTAAAAATCATTTTATCAGTGAAGTGATGGCTGATTTACGTCAGACTATTCCAGGATTTAGAGAGGACTATGCGACCATTGTCCATGGAGATGTACGACATAGTAATTGGATTGAGACAGATAGTGGCTTGATTTATTTGGTAGATTGGGATTCGGTTCGCTTGACCGATCGCATGTTTGATGTGGCCCATATGCTCTGCCATTATATTCCAGAACATCAGTGGAAGGAATGGTTGACCTACTACGGCTATAAGTACAATCAAACGGTATTAAGTAAATTGTATTGGTATGGTCAATTGTCTTATTTGAGCCAGATTTCCAAGTATTATATGAACCAAGATTTAGAAAATGTCAATCGGGAGATTCATGGCTTGCGTCACTTCCGAGACAAGTATGGAAAGAGAAGATGAGAGTTAGAAATCGTAAAGGGGCGACAGAATTACTAGAGGCAAATCCCCAGTATGTGGTCCTCAATCCCTTGGAAGCCAAGGGGAAATGGCGGGATTTGTTCGGCAATGATAATCCCATTCATGTGGAAGTTGGAAGTGGAAAGGGTGCCTTTGTTTCAGGTATGGCCAAGCAAAATCCTGACATCAACTATATCGGGATTGATATTCAAAAGTCTGTTTTGAGCTACGCTTTGGACAAGGTGCTTGAAGTTGGAGTGCCTAACATCAAGCTCTTGTGGGTAGATGGTTCTGACTTGACTGACTACTTTGAAGACGGTGAGATTGATCGCTTGTATCTGAACTTTTCAGATCCTTGGCCTAAAAAGCGTCATGAAAAGCGTCGTTTGACCTACAAGACCTTCTTGGATACCTTCAAGCGTATCTTGCCTGAAAATGGAGAAATTCATTTCAAGACGGATAACCGTGGCTTGTTTGAGTACAGCCTAGTGAGCTTTTCTCAGTATGGCATGAAGCTCAATGGTGTCTGGCTTGATTTACATGCCAGTGATTTTGAAGGCAATGTCATGACAGAATACGAGCAAAAATTCTCCAACAAGGGGCAAGTTATCTATCGAGTTGAGGCAGAATTTTAAGAAATAGCCTAAAATCAGGCTGTATAAGTGCTTTTGCTTTACATAAGTTGGCAAACGTGTTATACTTATAGTAAGAATATGAGAAAGAGAGGCGGGGAAATATCTTCGCCTCTTGCTTATGAGGAGGTGGACGCAATCGCAACAATCGTAGAATTAGTCAGAGAAGTTGTAGAACCTGTCATACAAGCGCCTTTCGAACTCGTGGATATCGAGTATGGAAAGATTGGCAGTGACATGATTCTCAGTATTTTTGTAGATAAACCTGAAGGAATTACCTTGAACGACACAGCAGACTTGACAGAAATTATCAGTCCTGTCCTAGACACCATCAAGCCAGATCCCTTCCCAGAACAATATTTCCTAGAAATCACCAGTCCGGGCTTGGAACGTCCTTTGAAAACCAAGGATGCCGTCGCTGGAGCGGTTGGGAAATACATCCATGTCGGGCTCTACCAAGCCATCGATAAGCAAAAGGTCTTTGAAGGAACCTTGTTGGCCTTCGAAGAGGACGAGTTGACTATGGAATATATGGACAAGACGCGTAAGAAAACCGTCCAAATTCCATACAGTTTAGTATCAAAAGCACGTTTAGCAGTTAAATTATAGAAAAAGAAAGGATAGCTTTTGAGGATTCAAAAGTGAAGAAAACATGAGTAAAGAAATGCTAGAGGCCTTCCGCATTTTGGAAGAAGACAAGGGAATCAAAAAAGAAGATATCATCGACGCAGTAGTAGAGTCGCTTCGTTCCGCTTATCGCAGACGCTATGGTCAGTCGGACAGTGTAGCTATTGACTTTAACGAGAAAACAGGTGACTTTACAGTCTATACTGTCCGTGAAGTGGTTGATGAAGTATTTGATAGCCGTTTGGAAATCAGCTTAAAAGATGCTCTTGCCATTAATTCAGCCTATGAGCTTGGGGATAAAATCAAGTTTGAAGAAGCACCTGCTGAGTTTGGTCGTGTAGCAGCCCAATCTGCCAAACAAACCATCATGGAAAAAATGCGCAAGCAAACACGTGCCATTACCTATAACACTTACAAAGAGCATGAACAAGAAATCATGTCTGGTACAGTAGAACGCTTTGACAACCGCTTCATCTATGTCAACCTTGGCAGCATTGAAGCCCAATTGTCAAAACAAGACCAAATTCCTGGAGAAGTTTTTGCTTCTCATGATCGTATCGAAGTATATGTTTATAAAGTTGAAGACAACCCTCGTGGTGTCAACGTCTTTGTTAGCCGTAGCCATCCAGAAATGATCAAACGTTTGATGGAGCAAGAAATTCCAGAAGTTTATGATGGAACTGTTGAAATTATGAGCGTGGCTCGTGAAGCTGGTGACCGTACGAAGGTTGCCGTTCGCAGTCATAATCCAAATGTGGACGCTATCGGTACAATCGTTGGACGTGGTGGTGCTAATATCAAGAAGATTACCAGCAAATTCCACCCAGCTCGCTACGATGCTAAGAGCGACCGTATGGTACCAATCGAAGAAAATATCGACGTTATCGAATGGGTAGCTGATCCAGCTGAATTTATCTACAATGCTATCGCTCCTGCTGAAGTTGACCAAGTTATATTTGATGAAAACGACAGCAAACGTGCCTTGGTGGTTGTACCAGATAACAAGCTTTCTCTTGCCATTGGTCGTCGTGGACAAAACGTGCGCTTGGCAGCTCACTTGACTGGTTACCGTATTGATATCAAGTCTGCTAGCGAATTTGAAGCCATGGAAGAAGCTGGTTCGGTAGATTTGGAAGCAGAAAACGATACTGTAGAAGAATAAAAGCTGCTAGAGGAGGGAAAGATGAAAACAAGAAAAATCCCTTTGCGCAAGTCTGTCGTGTCTAACGAAGTGATTGATAAGCGTGATTTGCTCCGCATTGTCAAAAACAAGGAAGGACAAGTCTTTATCGATCCGACAGGCAAGGCCAATGGCCGCGGCGCTTATATCAAGCTAGACAATGCAGAAGCCTTAGAGGCGAAAAAGAAGAAGGTCTTTAACCGCAGCTTTAGCATGGAAGTGGATGAAAGCTTTTATGACGAGTTGATCGCTTATGTGGATCACAAAGTGAAAAGAAGAGAGTTAGGACTTGAATAAGCAAAAGATAAGCAATCTCTTGGGACTGGCTCAGAGAGCAGGGCGGATTATATCGGGTGAAGAATTGGTGGTCAAGGCCATTCAAGACGGCAAGGCCAAGTTGGTCTTTCTAGCCCATGATGCTGGACCCAATCTAACCAAGAAGATTCAAGATAAAAGTCATTATTATCAAGTAGAAATTGTAACCGTGTTTTCAACACTGGAATTAAGCATAGCAGTCGGGAAATCGAGAAAGGTTTTGGCTGTGACAGATGCTGGATTTACAAAGAAAATGAGGTCTCTTATGGAATAGAAGAGGAGGACATGATTTGTCTAAGAAAAGATTGTACGAAATCGCAAAAGAACTTGGAAAAGAAAGTAAAGAAGTTGTAGCGCGTGCAAAAGAGTTGGGCTTGGATGTGAAAAGCCACTCATCAAGTGTGGAAGAAGCTGTCGCTGCAAAAATCGCTGCCAGCTTTAAGCCTGCAGCTGCTCCGAAAGTAGAAGCAAAACCTGCTGCACCAAAAGCAAGTGCAGAAAAGAAAGCCGAGAAATCTGAACCAGCTAAACCAGCTGTAGCCAAGGAAGAAGCAAAACCTGCTGAGCAAGTCGCTCCTAAAACAGAAAAAGCAGTAGCGAAACCGCAAAGCCGTAATTTCAAGGCTGAGCGTGAAGCTCGTGCCAAAGAGCAGGCAGAACGACGCAAGCAAAATAAAGGCAATAACCGTGACCAACAACAAAACGGCAACCGTCAGAAAAACGACGGCCGTAATGGTGGAAAACAAGGTCAAGGTAATCGCGACAATCGTCGCTTTAATGACCAAGCTAAGAAACAGCAAGGTCAGCAAAATCGTGGTAATGAGCGCCGTCAACAAGAGGACAAACGTCCAAATCAAGCGGCTCCACGTGTTGACTTTAAAGCCCGTGCAGCAGCCCTAAAAGCAGAGCAAAATGCAGAATATGCCCGTTCAAGTGAGGAACGTTTCAAGCAGACTCAGGCTGCCAAAGAAGCCTTGGCCCAAGCTAACAAACGCAAGGAGCCAGAGGAAATCTTTGAAGAAGTGGCTAAGTTAGCTGAACAAGCGCAACAAGAACAGCAAGCACAGCAAGTTCAAGCAGTGGTTGAAGTCGTCCCTGAGAAAACAGAACCTGCAGTGGATACACGTCGTAAAAAACAAGCTCGACCAGACAAAAATCGTGATGATTATGATCACGAAGAAGATGGTCCTAGAAAACAACAAAAGAATCGAAGTAGTCAAAATCAAGTGAGAAATCAAAAGAATAGTAACTGGAATAACAACAAAAAGAACAAAAAAGGCAATAACAAGAACAACCGCAATCAGGCTCCAAAACCTGTTACAGAGCGTAAATTCCATGAATTGCCAATAGAATTTGAATATACAGATGGTATGACCGTTGCGGAAATCGCAAAACGTATCAAACGTGAACCAGCTGAAATCGTTAAGAAACTTTTTATGATGGGTGTCATGGCCACACAAAACCAATCTTTGGATGGGGAAACAATTGAACTTCTCATGGTGGATTATGGTATCGAAGCTAAACAAAAAGTTGAAGTGGATAATGCCGACATCGAACGTTTCTTTGTCGAAGATGGTTATCTCAATGAAGATGAATTGGTTGAGCGTCCACCAGTTGTAACTATCATGGGACACGTTGACCACGGTAAAACAACACTCCTAGATACCCTTCGTAACTCTCGTGTTGCGACAGGTGAAGCAGGTGGTATCACTCAGCATATCGGTGCCTACCAAATCGTGGAAAATGGCAAGAAGATTACCTTCCTTGATACACCAGGACACGCGGCCTTTACATCTATGCGTGCGCGTGGTGCATCTGTTACCGATATTACTATCTTGGTCGTAGCGGCAGATGACGGGGTTATGCCTCAGACAATTGAAGCCATCAACCACTCAAAAGCGGCTAACGTTCCAATTATCGTAGCTATCAACAAGATTGATAAACCAGGTGCCAACCCAGAACGCGTTATCGGTGAATTGGCAGAGCATGGTGTTATGTCAACTGCTTGGGGTGGAGATTCTGAATTTGTTGAAATCTCAGCTAAATTCAACCAAAACATCGAAGAGTTGTTGGAAACAGTTCTTCTTGTGGCTGAAATCCAAGAACTCAAGGCAGACCCAACAGTTCGTGCGATCGGTACGGTTATTGAGGCTCGCTTGGATAAAGGAAAAGGTGCGGTCGCAACCCTTCTTGTTCAACAAGGTACCTTGAATGTTCAAGATCCAATCGTTGTCGGAAATACCTTCGGTCGTGTCCGTGCTATGACCAATGACCTTGGTCGTCGTGTTAAGGTGGCTGGACCATCAACACCAGTTTCTATCACAGGTTTGAATGAAGCGCCAATGGCGGGTGACCACTTTGCTGTTTATGAGGATGAAAAATCTGCGCGTGCAGCAGGTGAAGAGCGTGCCAAACGTGCCCTTATGAAACAACGTCAAGCTACCCAACGTGTCAGCCTTGAAAACCTCTTTGATACCCTTAAAGCTGGTGAACTCAAATCAGTTAACGTTATCATTAAGGCTGACGTACAAGGTTCTGTTGAAGCCCTTTCTGCCTCACTTCAAAAGATCGATGTAGAAGGTGTTAAAGTTACCATTGTCCACTCAGCGGTCGGTGCTATCAATGAATCTGACGTGACCCTTGCCGAAGCTTCAAATGCCTTTATCGTTGGTTTCAACGTACGTCCTACACCACAAGCTCGTCAACAAGCAGAAGCTGACGATGTGGAAATCCGTCTCCACAGCATTATCTACAAGGTTATCGAAGAGATGGAAGAAGCTATGAAAGGGATGCTTGATCCAGAATTTGAAGAAAAAGTTATCGGTGAAGCAGTTATCCGTGAAACCTTCAAGGTATCTAAAGTGGGAACTATCGGTGGATTCATGGTTATCAACGGTAAGGTTACCCGTGACTCTAAAGTCCGTGTTATCCGTGATGGTGTCGTTATCTATGACGGCGAACTCGCAAGCTTGAAACACTACAAAGACGACGTTAAGGAAGTTACAAACGGTCGTGAAGGTGGATTGATGATCGATGGCTACAATGATATCAAGATGGATGATGTGATTGAGGCTTATGTCATGGAAGAAATCAAACGATAATAGAGAAACGATAGCTCATTTGACTCGTTGTCAACATCGCCTTGATGAACTTCAGTTCTATCTAAGGCTTGTTTCCTAGATTCAAATGGCTCTAGTTCCTCTATCTAATAGAAATAGCTAGGTCTGCTGGCCTAGCTTTTGGTTCAAAGTAGAGAAAGGAATATCATGGCAAATCATTTCCGTACGGATCGTGTGGGCATGGAAATCAAGCGTGAAGTCAATGAGATTTTGCAAAAGAAAGTCCGTGATCCGCGTGTCCAAGGCGTGACCATCACAGATGTTCAGATGCTGGGTGACTTGTCTATTGCCAAGGTTTACTACACCATTTTGAGTAACCTTGCTTCAGATAATCAAAAAGCCCAAATCGGGCTTGAAAAAGCAACTGGTACTATCAAACGTGAACTTGGTCGCAATTTGAAATTGTACAAAATCCCAGATTTGACCTTCGTCAAAGACGAATCCATCGAGTATGGAAACAAGATTGACGAGATGCTACGCAATCTGGATAAGAACTAAGAAGAGGGGCAACCCTCTTTTTTGGTGTTTGAACTCTTCTAGCTATTAATAGCTATATTTGCAAAAAACAGTTTAAAAAATTTGTAAATACCTTATAGTATGATATGATAAAGTTTAATACGAATGATAAATGGAGATAGAGATGGGCAAACAAGAGTTAGCGATGCAAGTGCTGCAACAAGTGGTGAAATTACCCATGGTCAAAGTTAATCGAGAAAAATTTTTAGTTGACAAATTTTCTAAAGAGTTAGATCGAAAGGATATTGCTACATTATTGGAAAAAGGTCCGACCTCTTTGTTAACAAAGGAAAGCTTGGATCGAGTTGCTAAGACCTGTATTAAGGACAATGTTCTACGAGCAAGCGGGACTTCGATTTTGGCAGGTTTACCTGGTGGTATTGCCATGGCAATCACTATTCCAACAGATATAGTTCAGTTTTATGCTTTTTCATTAAAGTTGGCCCAAGAACTAGGCTATATTTATGGATTTGATGATCTTTGGGAATCCCGTGATGAATTGAGCGAGGATGCTCAAAATACACTCTTGCTTTATCTCGGTGTCATGCTAGGGGTAAATGGAGCAGGAGCTTTGCTTCGCTCTGGAGGTGTAACAGTTGCCAAGCATGTGATGAAGACGATTCCGCAGAAAGCTTTGACAAAGACACTTTGGTATCCTATTCTGGAGAAAGTTTTGAAAATTTTTGGAGTTAGCTTGACAAAGGGAGGTTTGGCTAAGGGAATGGGAAAAGTGATTCCTATTTTAGGGGGTGTCCTTTCTGGTGGCTTAACCTTTGCGACCATGAAGCCGATGGGGGAAAGACTGCAAAAGGAATTATCCAAATTAGTTAACTATAATGAAGGGCAGTATCAAATAGATATTGATACTATCCGAAAAGAAGCTGAAATCATCGAAGGTGAGTAATATGGGACTCATAAAAATTCTAGCTAAAACTTACGGAAATTACTTTTTGACCATGCAAGGTGTAAAAGTAATGAGAACGATAAAGAAAGATGATAATGTCGTTGTCGGTCTAGGGAAACTCTTTATTGCAGACAAGCTAATGGATACGGCTCGGTGGCTCATCAAGCCAGAGGAGAGAGAATGAAATTTTTCTGGGGACTTCTTGCTATTATTTTTATCAAACCGATTATTGGGATTGTGAAATTCTTTTGGATGATTATCTCTTTTGCAGTCCAATTGCTGTTTTACAAGCTATTATTTAAACTATTGGATTGGCTCTTTAAACTTATCTAGATGGTCATCCAAGTCGTGGGGAACTAGCAAGTCTTGTACTGCTAGTTTTTTAATCTCTTTCCATATGGTATACTATAAGTAGTAAAATCATTTTAGAACATACAATGGAGGTCGTCATGGACAATATCATCGATGTGTCAATTCCCGTTGCAGAAGTGGTGGACAAGCATCCAGAAGTCTTGGAAATTCTAGTGGAGTTGGGTTTTAAACCCCTTGCCAATCCCTTAATGCGCAATACAGTTGGTCGTAAAGTATCACTTAAACAGGGTTCTAAGCTCGAAGGAACTCCTATGGACAAGATTGTCCGCACGCTGGAAGCAAACGGCTACGAAGTGATTGGATTAGACTAATGGCAGATGAACGGATTCATGTCCTACGGGATATTTTGTTAGAATTGCATAATGGCGCCTCTCCTGAGTCGGTTCAGGAGCGCTTTGATGCGACCTTTACAGGTGTTTCAGCCATCGAGATTTCCCTCATGGAGCACGAGCTGATGAACTCGGACTCGGGCGTCACCTTTGAAGATGTCATGGAACTCTGTGATGTCCATGCTAATCTTTTTAAAAATGCTGTTAAGGATGTCGAAGTTGCAGATACCGAGCACCCAGGTCACCCAGTTCGCGTTTTCAAGGATGAAAATCTGGCCCTCCGTGCTGCCTTGATTCGCATTCGGAGACTGTTAGATACCTATGAGTCTATGGAAGATGAAGAAATGCTTGCGGAGATGCGTAAGGGTTTGGTGCGTCAGATGGGACTTGTGGGGCAATTTGACATCCACTACCAGCGCAAGGAAGAGCTCTTCTTTCCTATCATGGAGCGCTATGGACACGATTCACCTCCAAAAGTTATGTGGGGAGTGGATGATCAGATCAGGGAACTCTTTCAAACAGCTTTAGCGACAGCCAAGTCACTACCAGAAATATCAATTAGCAGCGTAAAAGAAGCTTTTGAAGCCTTTGCGACAGAGTTTGAAAGTATGATTTTCAAGGAAGAGTCCATCCTTCTCATGATTCTCCTTGAGTCCTTTACTCAGGATGACTGGCTTCAGATTGCGGAGGAGAGCGATGCCTATGGTTATGCCATCATCCGTCCGTCTGAGAAATGGGTTCCAGAACGCCAGAGTTTTGTCGAGGAAAAGACTGCAGAGGAGCCTGTACAGTTAGATACGGCAGAGGGTCAAGTTCAGCAAGTTATCGATACGCCAGAAGGACAGTTTACCATTACCTTTACCCCTAAGGAAAAGGAAGCAGTGCTGGACCGCCATAGTCAACAGGTTTTTGGAAATGGCTATCTTTCAGTCGAGCAGGCCAATCTCATCCTCAATCACCTCCCAATGGAGATTACCTTTGTCAATAAAGATGATATTTTCCAGTATTACAATGACAATACGCCATCTGATGAGATGATTTTCAAACGGACACCTTCCCAAGTTGGACGGAATGTCGAACTTTGCCATCCACCTAAGTACTTGGACAAGGTCAAGAACATCATGAAGGGACTTCGTGAAGGAGTCAAGGACAAGTATGAAATGTGGTTCAAGTCTGAGTCGCGAGGTAAGTTTGTCCACATCACCTATACCGCAGTCCATGATGAAGAGGGAGAATTCCAAGGTGTGCTGGAATACGTTCAGGATATTCAACCCTACCGTGAGATTGACACGGACTATTTCCGTGGATTAGAATAAGGAGAAAAAATGAGTTACGAACAAGAATTTATGAAGGAATTTGAAGCCTGGGTCAATACCCAGATTATGATCAATGACATGGCGTACAAGGAAAGCCAAAAAGTCTACGAAGAAGACCAGGACGAACGTGCCAAAGATGCCATGATTCGCTACGAAAGCCGTTTGGATGCCTATCAGTTCTTACTTGGTAAGTTTGAAAACTTCAAGGCAGGCAAGGGATTCCATGATTTGCCAGATGGCTTGTTTGGTGAGCGAAATTATTAAACGAGATAGATTCTTGATTTTTTACTAAAATCTTGATAGAATATTTATATTAAATCCTTGTCAGAGCAGGGGTTTTTTATTGAAAGGATTTTATCATGTCAAAGAAACTCAATCGTAAAAAACAATTACGAAATAGCCTCCGTCGCGCAGGTGCCTTTTCAAGTACTGTTACTAAGGTTGTAGAAGAGACAAAAAAAGTCGTGAAACGTGCAGAACAGTCAGCAAGCCAAGCTGGTAAGGCTGTTTCTAAAAAAGTTGAACAAGCAGTAGAAGCTACTAAAGAACAAGCTCAAAAAGTAGCTAATTCTGTAGAAGATTTTGCAGCAAACTTGGGTGGACTTCCACTTGACCGTGCCAAAACTTTCTATGATGAAGGAATCAAGTCTGCTTCAGATTTCAAAAATTGGACTGAAAAAGAACTCCTTGCCTTGAAAGGAATTGGCCCAGCTACCATCAAGAAATTGAAAGAAAACGGCATCAAGTTCAAGTAATCTTTCTTGTGCCTTGCATTTCCGAAAAAATATTGCTACAATAGAGCCATTAGAGGTGTTTTGAATCCCACATTTTACAGAAAGTGGCGGAGCTGAGAAGTCCACAAATGTGTCAAAATTGGTTGCTAATGGATGAAAAATTGAAATAAAAGTGTCTTTTTGTTTTAAAGACGAGAGTTGCGGGCAACTGCCCGAATTTGGGTGGTACCGCGGATAAGCATATTCGTCCCTGTCATGTAGATGGCGGGGGCGATTTTTTGTAGAAAGCGAGGAAGAAGGATGACAAGAGCTGAGTTGCCAGATAAAATCGAAACAGAACGTCTCGTTTTACGAGTCCGCACAGTGGCGGATGCTGAGGATATCTTTGATTATGCTAGTCGTCCAGAAGTTTCTTACCCAGCAGGTTTTCCACCTGTCAAGACCTTGGAAGATGAGATTTATTATCTGGAGCATATCCTTCCTGAACGTAATAAAAAGGAGAATCTCCCAGCTGGCTATGGGATTGTCGTCAAAGGAACCGATAAAGTCATTGGTTCTGTTGACTTCAATCACCGTCACGAAGATGATGTACTGGAGATTGGCTACACCTTGCACCCAGACTATTGGGGACGCGGTTATGTGCCAGAAGCAGCGCGTGCCTTGATTGACTTAGCCTTTAAAGATTTGGGTCTTCACAAGATTGAACTCTCTTGCTTTGGTTACAATATCCAAAGTCAACGAGTCGCAGAAAAACTTGGATTTACCCTCGAAGCTCGTATAAGAGATCGCAAAGATGCCGAAGGCAATCGCTGTGATGATTTGAGATATGGCTTGCTGAGGAGTGAGTGGGAGGTAATTTGATGCATCTTTTCATCATTGGTGCTCCAGCATCAGGAAAAATGACGATTGGTCAAGAACTGTCTCTACTGACGGATTCTACCCTCTTTTATAACCATCAAGCCATCGATTTTGCACTAGAAATCTATCAGGATTATACCGAGGAGATGTGGGAATTTGTTCGTGGAATCACCTTTTCTTTCCTTGGAGCAAGTGCAAGAAATCAGCGATCAGTAATTTTAACTGACGTAATTGATTTTTCAAATCAGTACCAGCTGATGTATTTAAAGCAAATTCAGGATTTATTGGGTAACTTTCATCAAGAGATTCTGTTTGTTGAGTTGGAAACAAGTCTTGAAGAGCGTTTACGTCGAAATCGAACGGAGAACCGGTTGAAGCACAAGCCCTTGAAACGGCATATTGAGATATCTGAAAGAGAAATTTTGGAGACCACTGAAACACTTCAATTAAATTCCCAATGTCAACCTAATGAGTTACACCACTACCTTAAAATAAATAATACGAATCTGTCTGCAGCCGAAGTTGCTAAGCAGATTCAAGATAAAATGAATACAATATAGAAAGGACAAACACATGTCTAAAGAACTTTCACCTAAATACAATCCAGCCGAGGTTGAGGCTGGTCGTTACCAAAAATGGCTTGACGCTGATGTTTTCAAGCCTTCAGGAGACCAAAAGGCTAAGCCTTATTCTATCGTTATTCCACCACCAAACGTAACTGGTAAACTTCACCTTGGTCACGCTTGGGATACGACTTTGCAAGATATCATCATCCGTCAAAAACGCATGCAAGGTTTTGATACTCTTTGGCTTCCAGGGATGGACCACGCGGGGATTGCCACTCAGGCTAAGGTTGAGGAGCGCTTGCGTGGGGAGAGCATTACGCGTTACGACTTGGGTCGTGAAAAATTCCTCGAGAAAGTCTGGGAATGGAAAGACGAATATGCGACGACCATCAAGGAACAATGGGGTAAGATGGGGCTCTCTGTAGACTACTCTCGCGAGCGTTTCACCCTTGACGAAGGTTTGTCAAAAGCCGTTCGCAAGGTCTTTGTGGACCTTTACAAGAAAGGCTGGATCTACCGTGGTGAGTTTATCATCAACTGGGACCCAGCTGCACGAACAGCCCTTTCTGATATTGAAGTTATTCACAAGGATGTCGAAGGTGCCTTCTACCACATGAACTACATGCTGGAAGATGGTTCACGCGCCCTTGAAGTAGCGACTACTCGTCCTGAGACCATGTTTGGGGACGTTGCCGTTGCGGTCAATCCAGAAGATCCACGTTACAAGGATTTGATTGGTAAAAATGTCATCCTTCCAATCGCTAATAAATTGATCCCAATCGTTGGGGATGAGCACGCAGATCCTGAGTTTGGTACGGGTGTCGTGAAAATCACACCTGCCCATGATCCAAACGATTTCTTGGTTGGTCAACGCCATAACTTGCCACAAGTCAACGTCATGAACGATGACGGAACTATGAATGACTTGGCCTTTGAATTTGTAGGCATGGACCGTTTTGAAGCTCGTAAGGCGGTCGTTGCTAAGCTGGAAGAAATCGGTGCCCTCGTTAAAATCGAAAAACGTGTCCACAGTGTTGGTCATTCAGAACGTACAGGTGTTGTAGTCGAACCACGCTTGTCAACGCAATGGTTCGTCAAGATGGACCAATTGGCCAAGAATGCTATTGCCAACCAAGACACAGAGGACAAGGTCGAATTCTACCCACCTCGTTTCAACGATACTTTCCTTCAATGGATGGAAAATGTTCACGACTGGGTTATCTCTCGTCAGCTCTGGTGGGGTCACCAAATCCCTGCTTGGTACAATGCTGAGGGTGAAATGTACGTCGGTGAAGAAGCTCCAGAAGGTGACGGATGGACACAAGATGAAGACGTCTTGGATACTTGGTTCAGTTCTGCCCTTTGGCCATTCTCAACTATGGGCTGGCCGGATGTCGACTCAGAAGATTTCAAACGTTACTTCCCAACTTCAACCTTGGTAACAGGTTACGATATCATCTTCTTCTGGGTGTCTCGTATGATTTTCCAATCATTGGAATTCACAGGCCGTCAGCCATTCCAAAACGTCCTTATCCACGGTCTCATCCGTGACGAGCAAGGACGCAAGATGTCTAAGTCTCTCGGTAACGGGATTGACCCAATGGATGTTATCGAGAAATACGGTGCCGACGCCCTTCGATGGTTCCTTTCAAACGGTTCTGCACCAGGACAAGACGTGCGCTTCTCTTACGAGAAAATGGATGCTTCATGGAACTTCATTAACAAAATCTGGAACATCTCGCGCTACATCCTCATGAACAATGAAGGCTTGACTCTTGAACAAGCAACTACAAATGTGGAAAAAGTTGCCAACAAGGAAGCTGGAAATGTCACCGACCGCTGGATTCTCCACAACCTCAATGAAACTATCGGAAAAGCAACTGCCAACTTTGACAAGTTTGAATTTGGTGTGGCTGGTCACATCCTCTACAACTTTATCTGGGATGAGTTTGCAGACTGGTATGTTGAATTGACTAAGGAAGTCCTTTATAGCGACAACGAAGAAGAGAAAGTTATTACACGCTCTGTTCTCCTTTACACTTTGGATAAGATCCTTCGTCTCCTTCACCCAATCATGCCATTCGTGACAGAGGAAATCTTTGGACAAATCTCAGAAGGTTCTATCGTGACAGCAGCATACCCAACTGTCAACCCAACCTTTAAAGACCTTGCGGCTCACACTGGTGTGGAAAGCCTCAAAGACTTGATTCGTGCCGTTCGAAATGCGCGTGCAGAAGTGAACGTAGCACCAAGCAAGCCTATCACCATCCTTGTGAAGACGAGCGATAGCGACTTGGAAGCCTTCTTTAACAGCAATGTCAACTACATCAAACGCTTCACAAATCCAGAACACTTGGAAATCGCATCAAACATCCCTGCACCTGAACTGGCTATGTCAAGCGTCATCACAGGAGCAGAAATCTACTTGCCACTGGCAGACCTCCTCAATGTCGAAGAAGAACTTGCTCGTCTCGATAAAGAACTGGCTAAATGGCAAAAAGAACTGGACATGGTCGGCAAGAAGCTCTCTAACGAACGCTTCGTAGCCAATGCCAAACCAGAAGTCGTCCAAAAAGAACGCGACAAACAAGCCGACTACCAAGCGAAATATGATGCGACCGTCGCACGTATTGATGAGATGAAGAAGTTGGTGAAATAGACATAGAAACACGGTGATGAACCGTGTTTTTTTGGTATAATTTAGAATGGAAAGCAGTTTTTTGGAGGGAAATGAGTTGATTACTTCATCTGTTAAAGCACAACAAGTTGTTGAAGGGTTTATTCAATTACAAAGTATTAATCTATTTTCAGGAACAGGAATACAAACAGAACTGAAAATTTTTATGCCTAGATTAAATGGAAAAGATTTTGATTATGCTTCATTTGCGTCAGACCTTCGGTCTATACTTGATGGTTTTGTCTTGAACAAAAAGACAATAAAAAAATACATTGAAGAAGAAAATTATATGGAATTATCATTACAAGCTAGAAATAAATTTAGAGATGTTTATGTGAATAATGGTGAACTTGGTGAACTTATTTTATACACTTTTCTTGAGGGTAATCTTCGAGCGCCTAAAATCTTATCAAAAATGTCTTTAAAGACATCTAATAATATGTTTGTAAATGGAGCTGATGGTGTACATTTGTTAAAGATTTCAGAAAGTAATTATCATTTGATTTTTGGTGAAGCTAAGATGTATGCCGTTTTTTTAGATGGTTTTAAAGCGGCTTGTAAATCTTTAAAAGAATTTATAGGGAATAGTAGAATGTTTGAATTGAATTTAATCGATTCACAATTAGAAAATGAGATACTAGATCAGAATGATGTTGACTTAATATCTAAAATTATATATCCTTCTAAGAGCCAAAATATATATACAGTTGTGGATTCATACTCTGTCTTTGTTGGCTTCCAAATTGATATCCCTGATGAAAAACTATATTTGTCAGATGAAGAATATAATTTGTGGATAAAGGATGAGATAGAAGTAGAGATTAAAAAGGCATCTGCAAAAATGGAAGATGCCATAAAAAAATATTCGTTGATAGGAAAGAATTTCTATTTATATGTTATGCCATTTATAAAAATAGATGAGACTAGAAAGAACATTTTGAAGGAGGTGGTGGAATGAGTAATGAATCAATAATAGCATGGTTGAATAGTAGAGCTATTGAGGATAGTTACTTGTATGAACTATTAGCTGAAAGTCAAATTAGATATGGAGATAATCTGCTAGGAATCTCTAAAAAAGTAATGGATAAAAAAAGGTTTTTAGACTTATTGAGATTTGCTGATATACTTTCAAGATCTGAGAAAGCTCAGAATAGAAATATCTCATTAAAAATAATCTCTCTTTTATATGATGAATTTAAAGAAAATATGACTTTTCAATTAGTTTCTAAAAGCGTGTTAGTTAAGCTTGGTAATTTTCCATCTTTAAGTCTTATTGATTCTAATTGTGAAAATAATATTTTTAATTTTGACATTGAGATTGATAAATTAATTAAAAATATTTTTCAAAGTACTTCGAATAAGAACAAAATTTTTACAGATGCTCAATACAAAATATTTAAGGAATTACAGGGGACAAATCATTATAGTTTTTCTGCTAGCACTTCGTTCGGTAAGTCGTTCCTACTTACTGAGTATGTTAAGTGGATTATTGATGAAGGAAATGCAAGTCAAAATATTGCTTTCTTAGTTCCTAGTAGAGCTTTAATTTCACAAGTTGCAGAAGATTTAAGTAAAGTAATCGTTGGTACTAGATATAAGATACTGACGGTTCCTGAAATCCCAGATTTATATAAACATAAAAAGTTCATTTTTGTTTTGACTCCTGAACGGCTCATACAATACTTTTCTCAAAGAAATCCCCCCATTTCTATCTTAATAGTAGATGAAGCACAGAAATTAGTCGCTAATGATGGAAGATCTCCGATTTTCTACCATGCCATTTCTTTGGCTAAGCAAAAAAGTATCAAACTTTTTTTTGCCTCTCCAAATGTTCCTAATCCAGAATTATTTTTAAATTTAGTAGGCAATTCTACGGATGAAGCTACTCAAATCATTGATATGAATGTTTCTAGAAATTTATTTTATATTGATTTACAATCGCTCTGTATAAGGCAATATCTTGAATATTGTAACGAAGATGTAAAAGAAAGAACTTTTAGGTGCAAAAATCTATTTGATACTGTGAGTTATTTATCTAAGAGCCAACAATCCATCATTTATTGTAATTCACTCAGTGATACAATGGCTTTTGCTGATAAGTTTAGTGAGGGTTTCTCACAGATCAACAATAAAAATTTAGAGGATTTGTCTGATTTTATTAAAGATACAATACATGAGAGATATGAGCTAGCTGAAATGATTAGAAAAGGAGTTTCTACTCATTTTGGTGCTCTACCACAGGTTGTTAGAGAAAAAATTGAGGAAGAGTATAGATTAGGAAATATCAGATATTTATTTACAACCTCAACATTGTTAGAAGGTGTAAATTTGCCAGCAAAAAATATTTTTATTTTAAGTGAAAAAATTGGTCTCACTAAGATGTCTGATTTGGATTTTAGAAATTTAATTGGAAGAGCTGGCAGACTTACAAAAGAACTTTCAGGTAATATTTTTATTGTCAAATTAGATAATAAAAAATGGCAAGGTAGTGCTATTGATTTATTGAATTTAAACAAATTACCAATTTTGAATTCAGAGTTACTTACAGGGAAAGATGCATTTTATAAAAAAATTGGACAAATTATTAATGATGAACCATTGAGTAAAAATACTAGTCTTCCAAAAAGGCATTTTTTAAATGAATATGCCTCAATATTATCCTATCAGTATAAACAAAATCTAGATTCAATTTTATATAGAAAGTTAAATGAAAAGAACAAAGATTCACAGAAGATTTTAAAAGTAATTGAAAAATATGAAGTACCTTCTGAAATATTAATGACCTCAGTAACAATCAGTCCAGTTATCCAAAATAAAATATATATAAGTGAAAGGCCGTATATTTTTCCAAAGGACATTAGTTATTACACATGTAGAGAGGTTTTAGAACAAATGTTTATTATTTATAACTGGGGAGATAATGAACATAAAAATTTTCTTGGGAAAAAAAATAGATTGGGTTATTATGCAACCTTAATGATTGATTGGATTACCACTAAGCCATTGAATGTCATTATAAAAAGCATTATAAAGTACTACAGTTCAAATAGATTAAATATTACTCTTGATTTTAATCAAAATTTTATTCTGTTTGATGAAACCAACTCACAACATTTAAATCATATTGTGAACCAAGTTATGAGGGATTTAGAAACGGTTGTTAGATTTTCAATTAGGAACTACATAACGAATTATTTACAGTTGACTAAACAAGATGAAAGCAAGTGGAGAGATTATCTGGATTATGGTACTAATGAAAGTTTAGTAATTGAACTACAAAAACTAGGCATTGATCGACAAATTGCTATTGAAATTTCTAAGAAAGCATATAAATATTTTGAATTGAATAGCGAAAATAAATTATGGAAAATAAGAAAAGAAATAAAGAATGACGAGAATTTGAGTACTGAAGCACAAGATTCGATACTAGCTGTTCTAAAAGAACTTGAATTATAAGAATGTAAGGTGTTATTGCTATAATTTATACAATTATATTTATATATTTTATGACTTTACCACTTATATACTACTTATAACCCCATCTAGCGACACCATCGGCTGGGTAGCAAAGAAATAAAAGTACTGTCACTTTCTCCCATTTAACCTTTGACTATTCTGCAAAATTATCGTAAAATAAAGAGTAAATGATAAAATGAGGTCAGAGTCTGTTCGCTCTGGCGATAGTAGTATAAATGAGGAGAAACGCTTTGGAATTAGAAGTATTTGCTGGGCAAGAAAAAAGTGAACTATCTATGATTGAGGTAGCGCGTGCTATCTTGGAACTTCGTGGTCGCGATCATGAGATGCATTTTAGCGATCTTGTAAACGAAATTCAAAACTACCTTGGAACATCAAACAGCGATATCCGTGAAGCCTTGCCTTTGTTCTACACAGAGTTGAACTTTGACGGTAGCTTCATCTCACTTGGAGATAACAAATGGGGGCTTCGTTCATGGTATGGTGTGGACGAAATCGATGAAGAAATCATCGCTCTTGAAGAAAATGACGACGATGAAGTAGCACCAAAAGCTAAGAAAAAACGCGTCAATGCCTTCATGGATGGTGATTCAGATGCCATTGACTATAATGCGGATGATCCAGAAGACGAAGATGCATACGAAGCAGATCCAGCACTTTCATACGATGATGAAAATCCAGATGATGAGAAAAATGAAGTGGAAGCTTACGATGCGGAAATCAACGAAATCGCCCCAGATGACTTGGGTGAAGACGTGGATCTCAATGAAGAAGACGACGAGTTTTCAGATGATGATGCTGAAAACATCGAGGAATAAAACTTAGCTATTGACAATTATCCTATTTTTAGGTATCATATTGTTCGGGCACCTCTTTTAGAGGTCGGAGCTCCCTAGTTCTTAGGGAGCTATTTTTGTTTTTTCAAGAAGTCATCTTCTTGTATTTTGGTTGTGAATCTGGTGCAGTCGTCCCAGATTATTCTTATTAGTAGGCTCTTGTTTTCTATGTCCCCTCCTAGTTAACAAGGCCTTGAGCATTTTAGAAAGAGGAATCTATGTCAACGAAATATATTTTTGTAACTGGTGGTGTGGTATCGTCTATTGGGAAAGGGATTGTCGCAGCAAGTCTGGGCCGTCTCTTGAAAAATCGTGGTCTCAAAGTAACCATTCAAAAATTTGACCCTTATATCAATATCGATCCGGGGACTATGAGCCCTTATCAGCACGGGGAAGTTTTTGTGACAGATGATGGAGCTGAGACAGATTTGGACTTGGGTCACTATGAACGTTTCATCGATATCAATCTTAATAAATATTCCAACGTGACAACTGGTAAAATTTACAGTGAAGTTCTTCGTAAGGAACGCCGTGGAGAATACCTTGGGGCAACTGTTCAAGTTATTCCTCATATCACAGATGCTTTGAAAGAGAAAATCAAGCGTGCTGCTCTAACGACTGACTCTGATGTCATTATCACAGAGGTTGGTGGAACAGTAGGAGATATCGAGTCCTTGCCATTCCTAGAGGCCCTTCGTCAGATGAAGGCAGATGTGGGTGCGGATAATGTCATGTATATCCATACAACCTTGCTTCCTTACCTCAAGGCTGCTGGTGAAATGAAAACCAAACCAACCCAACACTCTGTAAAAGAATTGCGTGGATTGGGAATCCAACCAAATATGTTGGTTATTCGTACAGAAGAGCCAGCTGGTCAAGGAATTAAAAATAAATTGGCCCAGTTCTGTGATGTGGCACCAGAAGCCGTTATCGAATCGTTGGATGTTGAACACCTTTACCAAATTCCATTGAACTTGCAGGCGCAAGGTATGGACCAAATTGTCTGTGACCATTTGAAATTAGATGCACCAGTAGCGGATATGACAGAATGGTCAGCCATGGTGGACAAGGTCATGAACCTTAAGAAACAAGTTAAGATTTCCCTTGTCGGTAAGTATGTTGAGTTGCAAGATGCCTACATTTCGGTGGTTGAAGCCTTGAAACACTCTGGTTATGCCAACGAGGCAGAAGTGAAAATCAATTGGATCAATGCCAATGATGTGACAGCAGAGAATGTGGCAGAGCTCTTGTCTGATGCGGATGGAATTATCGTACCAGGTGGTTTTGGCCAGCGTGGTACTGAAGGGAAAATCCAAGCCATTCGCTATGCGCGTGAAAATGATGTTCCAATGTTGGGAGTCTGCTTGGGAATGCAGTTGACTTGTATCGAGTTTGCTCGTCACGTTTTAGGTCTTGAAGGTGCCAATTCTGCAGAGCTTGCACCAGAAACAAAATACCCTATCATTGATATCATGCGTGATCAGATTGATGTTGAGGATATGGGGGGAACCCTTCGCTTGGGACTTTATCCATCTAAGTTGAAACGTGGCTCTAAGGCAGCAGCTGCTTATCACAATCAAGAAGTGGTGCAACGCCGTCACCGTCACCGTTATGAGTTTAACAATGCCTTCCGTGAGCAGTTTGAGGCAGCAGGCTTTGTCTTTTCAGGTGTTTCTCCAGACAATCGTTTGGTAGAAATTGTAGAAATTCCTGAAAATAAATTCTTTGTAGCGTGTCAGTATCACCCTGAACTGTCAAGCCGTCCAAATCGTCCAGAAGAACTCTACACTGCCTTTATTACTGCAGCAGTTGAGAACAGCAATTAGCAAAATCAGAACCTTTGAGAAGAATCTCAGAGGTTTTTTGCTTGCATATTTAGGATAAGATTTGAAAAATAAAAATATAGTGATATAATTAACATAACAAAACTTAAGGAGGAACTACGATGAAAAAAATCACATTATTTGGTTTGTCTCTAGCTGGTCTAGCTTTACTGGCTTTTCCACATTCAGGGCAGGCATTTGAGCTTAAAGAAGAATGGGTTGTTAAGTGTGGAGTACAGTATCAAGATGGCAACATTCTTCGGTTTAACAATGGTCATGAAGTGGATATCAAAGTCTTGGATTTGCCAAAAACCGAGAAAATCGAGTGGACGGTTAGTCTCGATGGTCAAGATCAGACAGTCAATTTTCTAGGTCAAGAAAAGGACAAGTCTATGATGGGTATAGAGGGGCGTTACCTGAATTTTTACGTACCTTATGGCTATAGAGGAGATATCAAGGTCGAGGCTAAGAGCGGAAACGAAGTGAAGACCTGGTCAACGAAAGTTGTGGATGATATTCATAATGATAGTGGAAAGAGAGGCTACTACCGTATTGAAGAATCAAATGATCAATACACTTACCTCGATGCTAAATGGGATTATCAAACCAAGACTTACACTGCTACTTTACCAGAGACTGTCAATGGTCAAAAAGTCTTTGCTTGGGCAGACTATGACAATAGTGAGTTGAAACTTGAAAAACTAAAATCTATCAGTCATAAATATGATGGAGGATCTTTCAAAGAACTTTATCCGATTGTAAAAGCAGAAAGCTGGCTAACATCAAACCAAAACTGGTACTATCAAAAACAAGGTCAATTAGTGCAGAATGATTGGGTTTATGACAAGGGAACTTGGTACTTTATGAATGATAAAGGAGTCATGTTCAATCAAACTTGGCTCTATCAAGGTGGTAACTGGTATGCCTTTAAATCATCAGGGGCCATGATTGCTAGTGACTGGATTTATGAGCAAGGCAAGTGGTACTATTTATCAACTTCAGGAGCTATGAAAGCAAGCACTTGGGTTTATGATAAGGGAGAATGGTATTATGTAAGTTCTTCTGGTGTCATGCTAGCGAATGATTGGGTCAAAGATAATGGCAAGTGGTATTATCTAGCTTCATCAGGTAAGATGCTTCGCAATACCTATACACCTGATGGTTACTACGTTGGCAACTCAGGTGCCTGGCAATAAGAATAATACTCTTCGAAAATCTCTTCAAACCACGTCAGCTTCATCCACAACCCCAAAACGCTGTTTGGAGCTGACTTCGTCAGTTCTATCTACAACCTCAAAGCAGTGCTTTGAGCAACCTGCGACTAGCTTCCTAGTTTGCTCTTTGATTTTCATTGAGTATAAGAAGTCCTTTTCCTTAAAGGAAGAGGCTTTTTACTTGCTTTTCTGCTGCTTCCTCATTTGTCCTAAAGCCTTTTTTGTGTTAAAATGAATGGTATGAAAGCTAAAAAAATGTGGATGGCAGGCCTGGCACTGCTTGGTATTGGGAGCCTTGCTCTTGCTACGAAAAAAGTTACAGATGACCGTAAGCTCATGAAGACTCAGGAAGAGTTGACAGCGATTGTACGAGATCATTTTTCCGACATGGGGGAAATTGCGACCCTCTATGTTCAAGTCTACGAAAGTAGTCTAGAGCGACTTGTCGGAGGCGTCATTTTTGAGGATGGTCGTCATTATACCTTTGTCTATGAAAATGAAGACCTAGTCTATGAGGAGGAAGTCTTATGATACAACCAGCAAGTTTAGAAGAATTAGCATCTTTAGTGGAAAAAGATGGCAAGAAGGTCTTTCTTTTTGTAGCAGACTGGTGTGGCGATTGTCGTTATATCTATCCTGCCTTACCAGAAATTGAGGAGACCAATCCAGAGTTCACCTTTATTCGAGTGGATCGAGATCAGTATATGGATCTAGCTAAACTCTGGGATGTTTACGGAATTCCGAGCCTTGTTGTACTAGAAAAGGACAAGGAAATCGGCCGTTTTGTCAATCGCGACCGTAAAAGCAAGCAACAAATTAACGACTTTTTAGCAGGACTGAAATAGGAGAAAATAGAAACAATGATTTTTACATATAACAAAGAACATGTCGGCGATGTCCTTATGGTCATCGTGAAAAATAGCGGGGATGCCAAACTGGATGTGGAACGCAAAGGCAAGGTAGCTCGTGTTTTTCTCAGAGAGAATGGAGAAACAGTGGCTTGGAATATTTTTGAAGTTTCAAGTTTGTTTGAAATTGCAGGGCGCGGTCAAGTCTTTTTGACAGATGAGCAAGTCGCTCGTTTGAACCAAGAATTGCAGGCGGAAGGTTTTACAGAGGAAATCGTTAATGACAAGGAACCTAAGTTTGTTGTTGGTGAAATTGTCGAGATGGTAGCTCATCCAGATAGTGACCACCTCAACATCTGCCAAGTTGCAGTCGCAAGTGACAAGACGGTGCAAATCGTTGCAGGAGCTCCCAATGCGCGTGTTGGCTTGAAAACCATTGTAGCTCTTCCTGGAGCAATGATGCCAAAAGGCAATCTCATTTTCCCAGGCGAGCTTCGTGGAGAAAAGAGTTTTGGCATGATGTGTAGTCCTCGTGAATTGCATCTGCCAAATGCTCCGCAAAAACGTGGTATTATTGAATTATCAGAAGACCAAGTTGTTGGAACTCCATTTGATCCAGCTAAACATTGGACTGCCTAAGAAGTTGTTAATATCTGATAGACCAGATAGAAGGAAATAAGATGGCAAAAAATGTAGTGATTACAGGGGCGACATCAGGAATTGGTGAAGCGATTGCGCGTGCTTATCTAGAGCAGGGTGAGAATGTTGTTTTAACAGGACGACGGATAGACAGACTAGAAGCCCTCAAGTCGGAGTTTGCAGAAACTTTTCCTAGTCAAACCGTCTGGACTTTTCCGCTAGATGTGACGGATATGGCCATGGTAAAGACTGTCTGCTCCGATATTCTAGAAAGAGTAGGGCAGATTGATATTCTGGTCAACAATGCCGGACTGGCTCTAGGTTTAGCACCCTATCAGAACTATGAAGAGTTGGATATGTTGACCATGCTGGATACCAATGTCAAAGGTTTGATGGCAGTTACTCGCTGTTTCTTGCCAGCAATGGTAAAAGCCAATCAAGGACATATCATCAATATGGGCTCAACCGCAGGAATCTACGCCTATGCTGGTGCCGCTGTTTACTCAGCTACCAAGGCAGCAGTTAAGACTTTTTCAGATGGACTGCGAATTGATACCATTGCAACGGATATCAAGGTGACAACCATTCAGCCTGGAATTGTCGAAACAGATTTTTCTACAGTGCGTTTTCATGGTGACAAAGAGCGGGCTACGACGGTTTATCAAGGAATCGAATCCTTGCAGGCACAAGATATAGCTGATACAGTTATCTATGTGACCAGTCAACCTCGTCGTGTTCAGATTACAGATATGACCATTATGGCCAATCAACAGGCGACAGGTTTCATGGTTCATAAAAAATAAAAAATTTTCTCGAAAAGTTACAAATTTCTGTAACTTTTTTGATTTCCTGCGAATAGATAAGTAGGAGGAAGAAAATATGTATAATAAAGTTATTCTTATTGGAAGAATCGTTGCAGCACCAGAATTGCACAAAACCAACAATGACAAGTCAGTAGCGCGAGCAACCATCGCTGTGAACCGTCGTTACAAAGACCAAAATGGGGAACGCGAAGCTGATTTTGTTAATATGGTCCTTTGGGGCAGACTAGCAGAAACCTTGGCAAGCTACGCAACTAAGGGGAGTCTCATTTCAGTCGATGGAGAACTTCGTACTCGTCGTTTTGAGAAAAATGGTCAAATGAATTATGTTACCGAAGTACTCGTGACAGGATTCCAACTCTTGGAAAGTCGTGCTCAACGTGCCATGCGTGAAAATAACGCAGGTCAAGACCTAGCAGATTTGGTTTTGGAAGAGGAGGAATTGCCATTTTAAGTATTGAAAAGTCTGAGTTGCTCTCAGGCTTTTTATCTTGAGAAAGTCAGACTTTTTTCTTGACTATTTCTGACCAAGTGATACAATAGAACTATAAATTAGCACTCAAGTATAAAGAGTGCTAATGCTATCTATCTCATTATGGAGGAAATCAGATGTTAAAACCATTAGGAGACCGTGTGGTCTTAAAAATCGAAGAAAAAGAACAGACCGTTGGAGGCTTTGTCCTTGCAGGTTCAGCCCAAGAAAAAACCAAAACAGCCCAAGTTGTGGCTACTGGACAAGGTGTTCGTACCTTGAACGGTGACTTGGTTGCTCCAAGTGTTAAAGCTGGAGATCGTGTCTTAGTTGAAGCTCACGCAGGTCTTGATGTCAAAGATGGCGATGAAAAGTACATCATCGTAGGTGAAGCTAACATCTTGGCAATCATTGAAGAATAGAAGGAGAAAGTAAGTATGTCAAAAGAAATTAAATTTTCATCTGATGCTCGTTCGGCTATGGTTCGTGGTGTCGATATCCTTGCAGACACTGTTAAAGTAACCTTGGGACCAAAAGGTCGTAATGTCGTTCTTGAAAAATCATTCGGTTCACCTTTGATTACCAATGACGGTGTGACCATTGCCAAAGAAATCGAATTGGAAGATCATTTTGAAAATATGGGTGCCAAATTGGTATCAGAAGTAGCTTCTAAAACCAATGATATCGCTGGTGACGGAACAACAACTGCAACTGTATTGACCCAAGCAATTGTTCGTGAAGGAATCAAAAACGTCACAGCAGGTGCCAATCCAATCGGCATTCGTCGTGGGATTGAAACAGCAGTTGCCGCTGCAGTAGAAGCCTTGAAAAACAACGCCATCCCTGTTGCCAATAAAGAAGCCATCGCTCAGGTTGCTGCCGTATCTTCTCGTTCTGAAAAAGTCGGTGAATACATCTCTGAAGCCATGGAAAAAGTTGGTAAAGACGGAGTCATTACCATCGAAGAGTCACGTGGTATGGAAACAGAGCTTGAAGTCGTAGAAGGAATGCAGTTTGACCGCGGTTATCTTTCACAGTACATGGTGACAGATAGTGAAAAGATGGTGGCTGACCTTGAAAATCCATACATTTTGATTACTGATAAGAAGATTTCCAATATCCAAGAAATCTTGCCACTTTTGGAAAGTATTCTCCAAAGCAATCGCCCACTCTTGATTATTGCAGATGATGTGGATGGTGAGGCTCTTCCAACTCTTGTTTTGAACAAGATTCGTGGAACTTTCAACGTGGTAGCTGTTAAGGCACCTGGTTTTGGTGACCGTCGCAAAGCCATGCTTGAAGATATCGCTATTTTAACAGGCGGAACAGTTATCACAGAAGATCTTGGTCTTGAGTTGAAAGACGCGACAATTGAAGCCCTTGGTCAAGCAGCAAGAGTAACTGTGGACAAAGATAGTACGGTTATCGTAGAAGGTGCGGGAAATCCTGAAGCGATTTCTCATCGTGTTGCAGTTATCAAGTCTCAAATCGAAACTACAACATCTGAATTTGACCGTGAAAAATTGCAAGAACGCTTGGCGAAATTGTCAGGTGGTGTAGCAGTCATCAAGGTCGGAGCCGCAACTGAAACTGAGTTGAAAGAAATGAAACTCCGTATCGAAGATGCCCTCAACGCTACTCGTGCAGCCGTTGAAGAAGGAATCGTTGCTGGTGGTGGGACAGCTCTTGTCAATGTCATTCCAGCCGTGGCTAATTTGGAATTGACAGGAGATGAAGCAACAGGACGCAATATTGTTCTTCGTGCCTTGGAAGAACCTGTTCGTCAAATCGCCCACAATGCAGGATTCGAAGGTTCAATCGTTATCGATCGTTTGAAAAATGCTGAACTTGGTACAGGCTTCAACGCAGCAACTGGCGAGTGGGTCAACATGATTGAAGAGGGAATCATCGACCCAGTCAAAGTGAGTCGTTCAGCTCTTCAAAATGCAGCATCTGTAGCCAGCTTGATTTTGACAACAGAAGCGGTCGTAGCCAATAAACCAGAACCAGTAGCTCCGGCTCCAGCAATGGATCCAAGTATGATGGGCGGCATGATGTAAGCTTTCTATAGAAAACACAAAAGGAGGGAGTGCCTATTCCTCCTTTTTATGATGTTCATTTCTAAATTGATTTGAGCTCTCCTAACTTATATGATAAAATAAGACTAGAAAAAGGAGAAGAACATGATCGATGTAGAAGAAATTCTGAGCAAGATGAACCCCAATCAGAAGATTAATTATGACCGTGTCATGCAGAAGATGGTACAAGTATGGGAGAAAAATGAGCAACGGCCAACTATTCTCATGCACGTTTGCTGTGCCCCTTGCAGTACCTATACACTAGAATATTTGACTAAGTATGCAGACGTGACCATCTATTTTGCCAATTCTAATATCCACCCCAAGGCAGAATACCATAAGCGGGCTTACGTCACCAAGAAATTTGTCAGTGATTTCAATGAGAGGACAGGAAATACGGTCCAGTACCTAGAAGCTCCCTACGAACCAAATGAATACCGTAAGTTAGTCAGAGGACTGGAAGAAGAGCCGGAAGGTGGCGACCGTTGCAAGGTTTGCTTTGACTACCGACTGGATAAGACAGCGCAAGTGGCTATGGATTTAGGCTTTGACTACTTCGGTTCGGCTTTAACCATCAGTCCTCATAAGAATTCTCAAACCATTAACAGCATCGGAATCGATGTGCAAAAAATTTACACAACACACTATCTTCCAAGTGATTTCAAGAAAAATCAAGGTTACAAACGTTCAGTAGAGATGTGTGAAGAGTATGATATCTATCGTCAATGTTATTGTGGATGCGTCTATGCAGCCCAAGCTCAGAATATTGACCTGGTTCAAGTTAAGAAGGACGCCACAGCTTTCTTGCTGGATAAGGATGTTGAAAAAGACTATTCCCACATCAAATTTACTGTTACGAAATTAGATATATAGAAATCACCCCAGCTGAAAAGCTGGGTTTTTCAACTAAAAAAACCAGGGTTCTCACCCTAGTTTGACAACTTTACCGATTCTTTAGTTCTACATAGCGCTTGTACCAAATGTTTACATAGGCTTCTGAGAAAGGACCACGTCCATTGTTAATCCAATCAACAAGAATTTTGACATGTTCTTTTAAAATATAGTCCAAGTCATCAGAATAATTCATTTTGCGTTTGTGACGCTCATATTCTTCAACGTCCAAGAGACGTTTTTCTCCATCTGTAAAAATTTTAACATCCAAATCGTAATCAATATACTTCAGTGCTTCTTCATCCAGATAGTAGGGGCTAGCCATATTGCAATAGTAGGAAATTCCATTATCACGAATCATGGCAATGATATTAAACCAATATTTCTTGTGAAAGTAAACAATAGCCGGTTCTCGAGTGACCCAACGACGACCATCACTTTCGGTAACCAGTGTATGATCGTTGACACCAATGATGGCGTTTTCTGTTGTTTTTAGTACCATGGTGTCCCGCCAAGTTCGGTGGAGACTCCCATCATGCTTATAACTTTGAATTGTAATAAAGTCGCCTTCTTTTGGAAGCTTCATAACTAACCAACTTTCTACAATTTATAAGTTTATCGTTTACTATTGTACCATAAAATTACCTAAAATCTGTGAATTTTACATGAAAATATTAAAGATATTCTCTAAGAGCGCTTGCTATATCCGAAAAATCGTAGCCCTTTCGTGCTAAAACTTGGGTTAAACGCTGTTTAAGTTCGTATCCTTCATATTTTCGGGCATACTTAGAATATTGCTTATCAAGTTCCTTGAAGATGAGTTCCTGAGTCGTTTCTTGGTCAACTTGACTATCCAACTGGTCAAAGGCACTTTTAGCATCAGAATAGGAAAACCCCTTGTTGGTCAGATTCTGGATAATCTTATCTTGCAAAGCACGAGCTGGAAGTTTTCCTTCATATTTCTTCAATAGTTTATTGGCTACACGTTGAGCAACTTCCGAAAAATCAAAATCATTCAAGATCTCTTCTATAGTAGATTTTGAAATTCCTTTTTGTGCTAATTTCTGAGTCAGTACATAAGGCCCCTTGTCTCCTGAAAGTTGATTGGCATTGATGATAGCATAAGCGTACTGACCATCATTAATCCACCTATCCTTTTTAAGATTAGCAATGACCTGAGAAGCTATGTTTTCATCGATATCGTATTTTTTCAGATATTCTCTGACTTCTTTTTCAGTGCGAGCTTTAAAGGATAGGTGGTAGAGGGCTAGATTCTTACCATAAGAAAATTGAACAAAGTCCTGAATCTCTTTCAATTCTTCTTCGCTTATCACCTTATCTCTCGATAACATAAAACGAACAATAGTATCTTCAGTAATGTAGCATTTGTCGCCATTATCAAGCTCCATCAGATAGAGTCTTTTTTTCTTTTCAAGTTTTGTGATTTTCATAGTTCTATTATAACTCAAAATGTGATAAGATAGGGGTATGAATCTGAAAGTGAAACAAAAAATACCATTAAAAATCAAGCGCATGGGAATTAATGGTGAGGGAATCGGCTTTTACCAAAAAACGTTAGTCTTTGTACCTGGAGCTTTAAAAGGAGAAGATATCTATTGTCAGATTACCTCTATTAAACGTAACTTTGTTGAAGCGAAATTATTAAAGGTCAACAAGAAGTCTAAATTCCGCGTTGTGCCAGCTTGTACTATTTACAATGAGTGCGGAGGCTGCCAAATCATGCACCTGCATTATGATAAGCAGCTGGAGTTCAAGACGGACTTGCTTCATCAAGCGCTGAAAAAATTTGCCCCTGCAGGATATGAAAATTATGAAATCCGCCCGACGATTGGTATGCAGGAACCCAAGTACTACCGTGCTAAGTTACAATTTCAGACTCGAAAATTCAAAAATCAGGTTAAGGCGGGCTTATATGAACAAAACTCTCATTATTTAGTAGAGTTGAAAGATTGCCTGGTACAAGACAAGGAAACCCAAGTGATTGCTAATCGTCTAGCGGAATTACTTACTTATCACCAGATTCCAATCACGGATGAGAGAAAAGTTCTAGGTGTTAGAACTATAATGGTTCGACGAGCAAGAAAGACTGGACAGGTTCAGATTATTATTGTTACAAACCGCCAGCTTAATTTAACCCTACTGGTAAAAGATTTAATTACAGATTTTCCAGAAGTTGTGACAGTAGCTGTTAATACAAATACAGCTAAAAGCAGTGAGATTTATGGAGAAAAGACAGAGATTATCTGGGGTCAAGAGAGTATTCAAGAAGGTGTTCTTGATTATGAATTTTCACTATCTCCTCGCGCTTTCTATCAACTAAATCCTGAACAAACAGAAGTCCTCTATAGCGAGGCAGTAAAAGCGCTAGATGTTAGTAAAGAAGACCATTTGATTGATGCTTATTGTGGAGTAGGTACAATTGGATTTGCCTTCGCAAAGAAAGTAAAGACACTCAGAGGTATGGATATTATTCCAGAAGCCATTGAAGATGCTAAGCGAAATGCTAAAAGAATGGGATTTGATAATACACATTACGAAGCAGGGACAGCAGAAGAGATTATTCCTCGATGGTATAAGGAAGGCTACAGAGCAAATGCACTGATTGTGGATCCACCGCGTACAGGTCTGGATGATAAGCTATTAGACACTATTCTTGCATATGTGCCAGAAAAAATGGTTTATATTTCATGTAATGTTTCAACCTTAGCACGGGATTTGGTGCGTTTGGTAGAAGTCTATGATCTTCATTATATCCAGTCGGTCGATATGTTCCCGCATACCGCTCGAACTGAAGCTGTTGTAAAGCTGATTAAAAAAGCATAGTGTTTAAAGCGTTTGATATTGGGCTAAAATAGTCAAATTTAAAAAAGTTGAAAAAAATTTGTAAAAAGTTTAAAAAAGTAGTTGACAAAAAATAAAAAGGCTGTATAATAGTAAGAGTTGAAAATAACAACTCAGGTCCGTTGGTCAAGGGGTTAAGACACCGCCTTTTCACGGCGGTAACACGGGTTCGAATCCCGTACGGACTATGGTATGTTGCAGATAAAATACTGATTGAAAAAAATTAAAAAAAGTTTCAAAAAAGTGTTGACAAGCGAAAGCGACTGTGATATACTAATATAGTTGTCACTTGAGAGAAGTGAGTGGCAAAGGCCTTTGAAAACTGAACAAGACGAACCAATGTGCAGGGCACTACAACTAAGGTTGTAGTACTGAACAATGAAAAAACAATAAATCTGTCAGTGACAGAAATGAGTGAGAACTCAAACTTTTAATGAGAGTTTGATCCTGGCTCAGGACGAACGCTGGCGGCGTGCCTAATACATGCAAGTAG
>ERZ1699236.35-NODE-35-length-59853-cov-7.083950_pt1 | contig 59853 bp, 52 predicted proteins | sample MGYA00581538_ERZ1699236 | MGnify/ENA primary metagenome ERZ1699236 (study PRJEB42319, sample SAMD00040336) | human oral metagenome | material: saliva | host: Homo sapiens | study: EMG produced TPA metagenomics assembly of PRJDB4115 data set (Metgenomic analysis of... | reverse complement strand
ATCCTGTCGCCCACCGCGAACTCTTTAGCGTTTCGTCTCAACACTATGCCTTTGTGGTCAATGCCTTTGTCTCTCTGCTCAAGAAAAGCGATATGGAGAAATACGAGCTCTTCCTTCGTGAAACTCGGACTTGGGAGATTATCGACGACGTCAAGAACTTTCGTAGTGAGGTCGGTGTCCTATTTTTAAACAGCTACAACCGTGATGTATTAACAAAAATGTTGGATGACAACCACCTCCTAGCTCACCATCTTTTTACCGCCCAGCCCCATATCTTTGTCAGCAAGACCAATCCTCTGGCAAAAAAAGATAAGGTCAAACTATCTGATTTGGAAAACTTCCCTTATCTAAGTTATGACCAAGGGACCCACAACTCCTTCTACTTTTCAGAAGAGATTCTTTCTCAAGAACACCATAAGAAATCCATCGTAGTCAGCGACCGCGCCACTCTCTTTAATCTCTTGATTGGTTTGGATGGTTATACCATTGCGACAGGTATTTTGAACAGCAACCTCAACGGAGACAATATCGTTTCTATCCCACTGGATATTGATGACCCTATCGAGCTGGTCTATATCCAGCATGAAAAAACCAGCCTATCCAAGATGGGCGAACGCTTTATCGACTATCTACTAGAAGAAGTCCAGTTTGATAGTTGAGAAATCACTCTAAATAAAATAACCTAAAAACCTCAAGAACTAGCTTTCAACCCTAGTTCTTGAGGTTTTTTATCTAATAGTAAATCATAAGGATTTTATAAAATCTTATTTTTTAAACAAAAATATAGCAAGGATTAAAACAAGAACGAGTCCAGCTCCTGCAACAATGGCAAACACTGGAATGTTTCCGAATAGTTTTTGTTCTGGCTTTATCTCCTCACTACTGTCTTGAGTTGATTCTGGTACTGTATCTCCTTGTTTCGCTACTTCTTGCTCTGATTTTTTCTCTATTTTCTTAGGACCATAATTTGGATTTACAAAAGTTGCGAGCATGGTGGGCTTAGAATAGTCTTCCTCTCCTTCTTTGACTAACCATGACGCATTATATAAATTCCGTCCTTCCAATACCAGCCCAAAATCAATTCGCTCACCAGGAAGCAAAACTGCTCCTAAACCTACACTAAAAAAGAAAGCTTCTCCGTCATTTTTCTCTTTTAAGACAATAAATCCGTTCTCACTCACTTTTTTTAGTCGAGATAATTTTCCTTTAATATCTCCATCTTTAAAGGTTCCAGTGTAGTTTCCATCTTCTCCTAAAATGAGTGATGAAGCTCTACCAGGTTTAGTACCATTATTAGGTTCTTTATTAATCCAAGTACCCACTAATTCGGATGGGAGAGGAATTTCATCACCAATTTTAGCATCAACAAGGGGCTTGGGCATAGGGGGATTAGGATCCATATTATCTCCAACAATCGGGAGATTTAGAGAAGTATATTCAATAGTTGAGGTATCTATTTTTGTTTTAGAATCAAGATTTAACTCGCTTAGATCACCTTCTCCTGCTCTAAATTCACCTTTTTTAATTAAACTTGCCTCCTTATTTTCTTTAGAAAGTTGGAACAATCTATATGACATAATCCCTGGAGCACTTTCGAACACCATAATACTACCATCTGTGTAGGTATCAATAACTGTCCCCATTCTAAGACTTGTATCCCAAAATCTATCAAATAATGGAGTGGGAGTATTACCATTCATATAATATACTTCAAACAGTTCCCATTTTTCACCATTGGTCAAACCGATTAATAATTCATCCGTCCCATTTTTGTCAATATCCTTCAAAGCGTAACCAAGTCTATTAATATTATTTTCAAATAGATGTTTACTCTCCCACTTCTCAGTGATTTGTGGCAATAGTTGGTTGTAGTCAGTACTGTCAGCTTGGGCTGAATTCACTAGTGAAAACAAACCACAAAGTAAACCCAGACAGGTCATCATGTTTATAATTTTCTTCATATTATTTCTAATTTTAATTTCACTTATATAAATCAATAAATATTATTTTGATGGTAATGATTATGCGTATGGTAATGATTTTCTTGAACATGTAAATTTCTCAAGTAATCAACTGCTTCTTCTGTATTTCTACGGATTCCATCTAACTGCTGTAATTGCAAAGTTTGAACATAATTGTTATATCTTAATGCTTGAAGCATTTTCTTAGTATCAATATATTGTTCCCTTTGTAACTGTAGCATTTCTTTCTGATAGTTCAACTGTAATTCTTTATATTTTGTTTCATCATATAAATTTACAAGTTCCTTCATATTATCAGCTTTGAAATTTTCTAAAGCTCCGATAAAAAATTCTATAGCTTCTATGAAATAGTAATCTTTGGGATACCATCCACTACCAAAAGCCACTAGAGCTCCTGCAGCTTCTTGCATCTCTATTTCACACTACTGTTGCTCTTGCTTAATTTCTTGTTCATGTCTAATCTGTCTATCATAATCAGACTGTCTCATGCCTGAATTTTTAATGAGTTGTTTATTATCATCATCAATTAGCGTATTAATGAAATCAACCCATTTAGGATACCAAATTTTACCTAAAATAGAAGTTAAATAAAGCATTCCTAAGGCTATAATTGAAAAAAATATACCTTCAAATAAGTTAAAACTTATTAACCCTATTATTGCAAAAAATATTATCCTAAGAGGTGCAGCTAATAACATGACTAAAATAATCCCTGTCCATATATTTAACCATTTTTCTGTTTTTCGACGTATCTTTTTTTGAAGATAAAAAATTAAAATTGCTGTTGCTGCCAAATACATAACAAGTTCAAGAAGATTACCGTCACCAAACCAAAACATTAGTAGAAATTTAGCTAGATTTCCCAAAGCACCAAACAGAACTACATAAAATGATTGCCTCATCATTTTCTCTATTTTGTTAGATGAATTACTTTCTAATAAATTTTGTAATTGAGCTTGTATTTGCTTAGCTTTCCTTCTATCATTTTCTAACTTCATCTTATAGTTTTGCTTTTGATAAATATAATCTATACCTCTATGTAGATTATATAAATTTTCTAATAATACTGATTTTTCTTCCACTTCATTCTCCATCTTTTTTCTATTTTACTAAAAACCTGCCATTACTATCACATTCATACCAACTACTACTGAAATGAAATTATTTAATTCATTTTTTCACTAATAGCTTTATCACCTTTTATGACCATTATTGCTGCAAAAATATTTATCAAAACACAGACATAATATAGAATCGCTCCAAAACCTAAATCCGATCTTCCAACCAATTCTTTTGTTATTGAAAAATGAACAAAAATTCCGAATAAACTTACTAGAATAACTATAATAGATGTAATAATTTGAAGCACCCTTCCTTTGCCAATTACTAAAGACAATAAAAAAGTAATCACAAATGCACCATACCAAATCAAAAATAAATACCATAATGGTGCATCTAAATATTCTGAAACATGTTCACTTAATGGAGGTATAAACTGATTACCCGATGAAACAACTGGCAATAAGAAAGTAATCAATCCTACTAAACTAGCTAGAGTTATTAATTTTTTAAATTTCATTCATATTCTCCCTATATACAATTTCTTACCCCAGTAACTTTTAGGGTACTGAGGTAAGCTTTTAATGTGTAGTCTATTTTACTCGGTTAAAGGTTTGATCTGGCTCTTGAAGATAAAGTTCCTTATCTTTTAACATATATTTTGTTTTTCCTAAATTTCTTCCTTTAGTGTCTGTGATTGTCAATTCTTTCTTTTGTTTATCAATTTTCACTAGTCTTTGTTCTTTGTCTCCGTCTGAATCCTCAGAGGTGACGGTCCCAGCATTTCCTTTAATCACCATGACTAAATGATCACGTTTTGTTAAAATTTCATAAGTTCCATCTAAGGGATCAGTCGTTAATTTCTTTATTCCAAAAATTAACACTAGTGCAATTACAACTAAACCTGCAATGCTCTCCTTACGTTTGGTTTCAAATAAGCTTTTTAATTTACCAATTACATTTTCCATATTGAACTCTAATTCCTTATTTTACCCACTTACCTGAGCCATCTACTTGGTAGCCATCTGGGGTACGTTCGTTGACTGCCATTTTACCATTTGACTTGAGATAGTAATCGCCTACCCATGTGTTACGAGCATAGCTTCCTTCTGACGTTAGGTAATAGTAAGATTGGTAGCTACTATCATAAATCCACTCACTCTTGGCCATTTTACCATCTGATTTAAGGTAGTAACTTCCAGCCCAGGTATTACGTGCATAGCTACCCTCTGCTGTCAAGTAATAGTATGATTTATAGTTATTGTCATAAATCCACTCGCTCTTAGCCATGTAGCCACCTGATTTGAGGTAATAACTTCCTGACCAAGCATTTTGAACAAAGTTACCTGAAGCATTTAGGTAGAAGTAAGAATTGTACTGAACATCAAAAATCCATTGATTGACTACTTTAACACCAGCTTTGTAGTAAGAAGAACCTGACCAGCCAGTCTGACCTGAGGTAGAGTTAGTAGCTGGTTTTGGAGTTTCAGTCGCTTTTGATTTTTCTACCTTCTTAATCGGATAATATTTATATCCAGAGATTTTAAAAACTTCTGAACGTCCGAAGTAACGTTTTCCAAAATCATCTGAACTGTAGAAATCTAGATGGTAGTTCCCATCTTTGACTGGGAGTATATTAATTCCCTGTCTTATTCTATTACTTCCTCCAAATCTTCCAAAAGGGTATGAAGAAGCAAGTTCTCCAGTATCTTCATTAACTAGATCAAAATTAAGATATGTATTATCATTAGTTGTAGAACTTCTTTGAAGGTCAACCAATAGTATAGTTATTTCTCCTGTCTCTATCAAGGTGATTTTCAAGGGATTTTGAGTATCTTTTACACTCATATCTGTTAAGGCATGAACCTCCATTGGTTTAGAAGTCATAAGACCCACTGATAACAACGAGCCTGCTAATAAAGAACTAACTAATATTTTTTTATTTTTCATGATTTCAAATTCCTTTTCTCATCCTTATCCTACCCACTCACCATTGGTATTGACTGTATAGCCATCTGGTGTAGTGGTGTTTACTGCTAAAACTCCTGAACTATAGGCGTAGTACCATTTACCAGAAACTGTAAACCAGCCTGTTGTCATAGCACCTGACTTGTCAAGATAGTACCATGAACCATTATCTTTGACCCAACCTGTGGTCATTGTACCTGAGTTGTTCAAGTAATACCATGAGCTATTATCTTTTATCCAACCTGTAGCCATTGTACCTGACTTGTTCAAGTAATACCATGAGCCATTATCTTTTACCCAGCCTGTAGCCATTGTACCTGACTTGTTCAGGTAATACCATGTACCGTTATCTTTGACCCAACCTGTAGCCATTGAACCTGAGTTGTTCAAGTAATACCATGAGCTACCAGTTTTGACCCAGCCAGTTTTCATCCAACCTGCGTGATCAAAGTAGTACCATTTATCCTTGATTTGTTCCCAACCACTGGTTGTATATGAACCGTCAGCATGTTTGTACCACCAACGACCAGATGACTCAATCCAGTTGCCATCTTGTGAAGGTTTTGCATCTTCTACTTTCTTGAGTTCTGTATCTGTTTTCTTATCCGCTTGTTTCCCTGCAAGATACTCCAGATACCAACCTGATAAATTGTAGTAGTCCTTTCTTTCAGCCTTAACCAACTTATCAAACTCTTCTTGGATTTCAGCTAATTTAGCTTGTTCAGCTTTTAATTTAGCTGTAACTGCGTCTAATTTATCTTGTGCTAATTTTGCAGAAGATTTTGCTTGAGTTAGTTTTGCTTCTAAATCAGCTACTTTTGCTTGCGTATCTGCAAGATTTTTGTCTGCATTTAGATAAGCACTCAATTCTGTCGCAATTGCTTTAGCATCTGACACCAATTGGTCTTTTTCTGCATAGAGTTTATCTTGTTCAGCTTGTAGAGCTTTTAACTTGTTTTCTTCAGCTTGCAATTTTGCTTGCGCACTTGTAAGAGCAGTTTCAGCATCTTTTTGAGCAGTTTGAGCTGTAGCTAGTTCAGCTTTAGCTGTTTCAAGAGCGGTTTGTTTTTCAGCTTGGCTTCTTGAAAAGTTTTCAACAGCTGTTTCAGCGGTTGCTTTACGTTCTTGTGCATTTTTCAAAGCAAGGTTTGCCAATTGCAAGTTCTTTTCAGCGACTTCTGTTTGAAGTGGACTAGCTGTTTTACTTGCCAATTCTTTCTCAGCTTCTGTTTTAGCGTCAAGTGCAGAAGCATATTTGCGTGAAGCGGCTGCCAATTCTGCTTGAGCATTTGTAAGTGCAGTCTGAGCTTGACTGTTTTGTTTTTGTGCTTCAGCTAGTTTTGCTTCAAGTTGGGCAAGGTCTTGGTTGAGGTTGATTTTGTATGTACCTTTGGTATCTTTGCTACCAAATGAGTTGACAAACCAACGTCTGCCGTTGATGTTTGCCACTGTCATAGCAATACCACCACCGGTTAGGTTGTTAGCTGCGTGTCCCCAATTTGACTTGTCATCAAGGAATGAATATCGTTTAAAAGCATCTAACACAGCATATTTCAAATCAAGCATTGTTGTTGCACTATTACCACGAACAGTGGCTAGATTTTCATTCCCAATGTTATCTTTAAGGTGACCAGCCACAGCAGGGTCAATTCCACGGGCTTCATAACCTTTAGCTCTTTGTTTACTGTAGTCAAGAGTATCTTGAGCAACGTATGTTGCAGATTTATATGTTTCTGGGTATCCCATGTTATCTTGTAAAGCATGGATCAATTTAGCATAAAAATCACTAATTTCAATAATTTCAGCATCTGTTAAATGGTCAATATCAACTTTGCGATTCGCATCGTTTTTATTGAAGTCAACTGTGAGAGCGTTATACATCTTTGCTCCCATTGTCAACATTAGTTCGTCGGCTTTACCGTCTTCTTTCCAACTATTGCGGATATAGTAGCTTGAAGCATCTTTAAATGTGATATCATTTTTATCAAGACCATAGTAAGCTTTTGCTTCATCTGTCAAATGGTGAACTGGATTTCCCATATGAATGACAGCTTCATCAGAGCGAGCTTTCTGTGCATCCAAAGCAGTTTGCGCTTCTTTTTCTTTAGACGCTGTAGCATCTGCTTTTTCTTGGATGGATTCAACTTTTGTTTTATCTGCGTCCATCATTTCTTTAGCTAGTTTCAAGGCGTCATTTTTGACATTCACATTGTTTGTAGCTTGTTTGATGGCTTCTGCGCGGTTGCTATCTGCTTTCTTAGCGGTTTCGACAGCTTTTGTTGCGCTTGAAATATTCGCATTTGCTTGTTCAATATCTTTTTCTGCTTGGGCAAGTGAGGCTTTTGCTTCACCAAGTCCTGAACCATTTAGCGCGTCTTCAGCTGATTTTACATTCGCTTCTTTAGCGGTTACTGTTTTATCCGCTTCAACTTTCTTACTTGTTGCGCTTGCAACGTTAGCTGTTTCACTTGCTACAGTTTCAGTTTGAGCTTTAATCGCTTCAGTAGATGCTTCAGTTGCTTTTTGATTGGCTTCTTGAGCTTTTACATTGGCATCTTGTTTAGCTTTTGTAGCTGTGATATTTTCTTCTGTAGCATTGGCTTTAACAGCTTCAGCAGACTTCAATTCGTCTTTAGCGCTTGTCAAAGCAGTTTCAGTAGTTGTAACAGCTTGGTTAGCAGAAGTAGCTTCAGCTTTTGCTGTTTCACTCTCAGCTTCAACTTGCTTAACAGTAGACGCTTGAGCATCAAGAGCAGGCTTGACATCAGAAGATTTCTTCACTTCTGGTTTTGTATCGGCTACAGGTTTAGAAATAAGAGCTGGTTCGTTTACAGCAGTTGCAGTAGTTGCATCAAATGGCGCTGAAACAGTTGCTTCTTGAGCGAATGCAGTTCCACCAACAGACGCAAGCGCAATAGCTGTTGAAGTTGTGAGGGTTTTCAGTTTCTTCATCATTTTCTCCTTTAATGACTGATAGAATAGGATTGAGTGGTAAGTCAATCCTTGTTATACTAGTATAACAAGCTTACTTTATTTTCCATTCTTTCCCTTATCATACCATAATAGATATTTAAATTTTTCGGCATTTAAACTATAGTTTCAATGTTATTTAAAAAATCCAAAAATAGCATAGAATTCTAATATTTTGTAACTATAGTTTTCTTTTCTCTATTTTTTCTCTAAATTTTTGTATAATAGTTTTAGAAGTATGTAAGGAGATTATTTATGGAAAATCTATACCCATTTGGAGCTACATTTAAGTATCTGCGCGAAGCACGAGGACTCAGCCTAAAGGAAGCCGCCTCAGATATCGTATCACCACAGTTCCTAAGTCAATTTGAAAAAGGAGACAAAGGAATTTCACTTGAAAACTTTGCCAAACTGTTAATTGTTATCGGAGTGGAATGGAATGATTTTGTTCTAGCCTATGCAAATAAAGGTGGAGACTGCTTAGAATTACCTGCTATTGAATTTGGCAAGCATGTGGTCCATGAAGAAGATATTCTCACTTACATTGAAGAATACGAAAAATTATTTGATGTCTATCTAAAAGACAATTCACTTCAAGCAGAGATGATTTTTAAATCAATCAAATTAAGACATTATCCAACCATATCAAAGAGTCCAGAAACTGTTGCCAGAATTCAAAACATTATCAATCATTTAATGAAATCGGATGTCTTTAATAGTATCGAACTTGAAATTTATCGCGTCATCGTCAATCATTCTCCTATGGAACTTATTGACCATATGAGCAAACAATTACTACTTATGTACAAAGAAAGTGCTAATACTGACACCTACATCCGTATTTTAAATGCTCTCACTTTCTCCGTAAAATATTTCTCTGAACTGGGTTACTATCAAAAGGCTGATGATATTATTAAAAAAATTAAATCACTTCAGACCTTCGAACGAGGCTACCTGGCTATTCCCCTCATGTTCCTAGAAGTTGAACATGTTTACAATCAATTTAGATGGAATAAACCTGAGGCTATTCCCTTAGCAAAAAATTTATTTAATTATCTTCAAAGCGCAAAATTTATTGATCAGCAATACTACTCTAATTTTATCAACGCCTTCACTTATCATTGCCATGCATTAAATAAGACTGGAATTGATTTATTCTAATCATCAAAAAAGTTGCTCCATTTTAGGAACAACTTTTTTATTTATAATTAAAAGTTTCCCCTGCCAACTTATCAGCTAGCTTGGGAAAGAGACTATAAAACTTATGGGCTAGGTTCAATAAAACAGGAAGATTGAGTTCTCGTTTATTTTTTCCTATAATCTTGACAATCTTTTTAGCCACTGCATCTGGTTCTAGCAGGAAACGATCAACCGACTTAAGATAAGTCCCATCTGGGTCGGCCTGGTCAAAAAATCCTGTGCGGAATGGACCTGGATTGACTGTTGTCACATAGACACCATAGGGCATGAGTTCAAGGCGCAGAGCATTTGAAAAACCAATGGCCGCAAACTTAGTGGCTGAGTATAGACTGGACTTGCCAGTAGCGATTAAACCTGCCATGCTGACGATATTGATGATATGACCTTTTCGACTTTCCTTCATTCGAGACGCAAGACGTCGAGATAGATTCATCAGGGCAAAGGTATTGACCTCAAACATCTGGTGAATATCTTGGTCGGAAATCTGGTCAAATTCCTCAAAAATCCCGTAACCAGCGTTGTTTATCAAGACATCAATCTTGCCATAACGGAGATAGAGGTCAGTTACCAGAGTTTCTAAGGCTGAGTCATCGGTAATATCGATTTCAATCAATTCTGCATGGGGATGGTTTCCGTAGAGTTGGGCTAATTTTTCCTTATTTCGACCAAGCAAGATGAGTTGGTCATTTGGCAAGAGTTTGACCATTTCTTGAGCTAGACCACCACTAGCTCCTGTAATGAGAATAGTAGGCATACTTATCCTTTCTCAATCTTTTAGATTTCCACCTCTTCCAAGTCTTTGACCACATGGACATTTTCAAAGACACTAGCAGCGTCTTTCTTGAGTTTACTGATATCTTTTGAGAGAAAACGAGCACTGATGTGGTTGAGTAAGAGGCGTTTGGCACCTGCTTCTACCGCTACTTGTGCAGCTTGCATGTTAGTAGAGTGACCATGGTTACGAGCAATTATTTCATCGCCCTTGCCATAAGTCGATTCATGAACCAGGACATCAGCATTGACAGCCAGACGCACACTAGCACTAGTTTTGCGGGTGTCACCCAGAATGGTGATAATCTTACCTGGACGGGGAGCCGAGATATAGTCAGCTGCCTTGATTTCAGTCCCATCTTCGAGAATAACGTCCTGGCCGTTCTTGATTTTTCCAAAAAGTGGGCCAAATGGGACGCCAGCAGCCTTAAGCTTTTCAGCATCCAAGGTACCTTCTAGGTCCTTTTGCATGACACGATAGCCAACGCAGAAAATTGTGTGGTCCAGCTCCTCTGCATACACAGTGAATTTATCGGTCTCAAGGATTTTTCCTAAAGAATCTTGGTCAAACTCATGAAAATGAATACGGTAAGGCAGGCGCGAACCTGACACACGAAGGCTGGTTAAGACAAATGACTTAATCCCTTGCGGTCCATAGATTTCCAAATCTGTCTGCTCTTCATTAGCCTGAAAAGCACGACTAGAAAGGAAACCTGGCAAGCCAAAGATGTGGTCTCCATGCAGGTGAGTGATAAAAATTTTGCTGACCTTGCGTGGTCGAATTGTGGTTTCAAGAATGCGATTTTGCGTACCTTCTCCACAGTCAAAGAGCCAGACTTCGTTAATCTCGTCCAAGAGTTTCAGGGCGAGACTTGAAACGTTGCGGGCTTTAGAGGGCTGACCAGCCCCCGTTCCTAAAAATTGAATATCCATTCGATACTTTCTAATTAATCAATATATAACATGGCTGTGCGGTTTTCCGATCGGAAATAGCGCTTGCCAGAAAAAGCTGTAGCTTCTTGTAATAACTCCTCTTGGCTGTAACCTTTAAGACACTTGCGACCATCAGCCAAACTTTCCAAATCTGTCAAAGCTGTAAGATTTTCCACGCTCACAACTTCTTCTTCCCCGACAGCCTTCATATAAATCTTGCCAGACTCCTCAAAGACTAGCTGATGGGGAAAAATTTGCGCAATTTCAAAGAGCAAGTCATCCGAAATCTTCTCTTCATTTTCAGAGAAAATCCGACCAAGACCCTCACTCTCATAACAAAAACCAAAGGATTTACCAGACAGATTAAGCCGAATAAAAGGCTTGTTTTCTAGGGTGAAACTTGGTTCAGCATTGTAAAGATTCAGTTCCTGACTGAGTTCTGCAAAATAATCAGTCGCAGCTTCAGGACTCTTTTTCTGGTAGAGTTCTGCAAAATAAGCATTGACAACGCTGGGCGGAGGTGTAATAAGTGCCAACTGCTCCTGCTCTGTTTTACCCGCTAAAAGCTGATCCAGATAGACCTTGTCTAGACTTGTGTAGCCCCCATATTTTAGAGCCAACGTTTTAATATCAGTCATAAAATTCCTCTAACCTCCATTTATTTTTCTTGGAAATGTAGCCTGTAATCACTTCAGCGTCCTCCTGATAATCGCGTTCTTCCAAAATCGCTACACTTTCCAAATCATGAATCTTGTAGGATTTTGAAAAAGGCACGCGTAGGGTAAAGGTTTCAAAAATATCCTTGATTTTCTCTAGCAGTAGAACCTGCAAGTTCTCACGACTATCCTCAGACTTGGCAGAAATGAGGGCATAAGGAGTTTGGGTCGGCGTAAAATCTTCGACCAAATCCGCTTTATTATAAAGGGTCAGGCGAGGAATATCCTCCATGTCCAAGTCTTTCATGATGGAAAGAACTGTTTTCTCATGTTCCTCGTGGTAAGGATTGCTGGCATCAATGACATGAACCAGAAGGTCCACATTCTTGCTTTCTTCCAAGGTTGATTTGAAACTGGACACCAACTCTGTCGGTAAATCTTGGATGAAGCCCACGGTATCTGTCAAAGTTACCTGAAGATTGCCCCCTAGATGAATACTCTTAGTCGTCGCATCCAGAGTCGCAAAGAGCTCGTCAGCCTCATACTGGGTCTTACTGGTCAAAGTGTTCATGATAGTTGATTTCCCAGCATTGGTGTAACCAATCAAACCAATCTTAAAGATGCTAGACTCCAGACGTTTTTCTCTGACAGTCGCCCTATTTTTCTCAACCACCTTGAGCTGGCGCTCTATATCCGTGATTTGATTGCGAACGCTACGACGATTCAGCTCCAACTGGCTTTCACCAGGTCCACGGGATCCTATTCCCCCTGCCTGACGGCTAAGCATAATTCCCTGACCAACCAAGCGAGGCAAGAGATATTTGAGCTGGGCTAGGTGAACTTGGAGTTTTCCTTCATGGCTTCGAGCCCGCATGGCAAAGATATCCAAAATCAATTGCATACGGTCAATGACCTTGACTCCGAGAACTTCTTCTAGATTGACATTTTGTCGCGGAGTCAAACGGTTATTGACAATGACAGTTGTAATCTCTTCTGCATCCACCATGAGCGCAATTTCTTCCAACTTACCAGAACCAACAAAAGTCTTGGAATCATACTTTTCACGTTTTTGTCTGTAACTATCTACTACGACAGCTCCAGCAGTCTTAGCCAGACTGGCCAATTCTTCCATGGAGAGGTCAAAATTATCCATGCCCTGGAGTTCAACTCCAATGAGCAGGACTCGCTCCTCTTTTTTTTCCGTATCAATCATATAAAAACTCCTCTATCTGGCTTAAAATGCGGTCTTTTACACCAGACTCTGCGATCTGATAAAAGGTCACCTGCATGCGATTACGGAACCAGGTCAACTGACGCTTGGCAAAACGACGGGTCGCTTGTTTAAGGCTCTCACTTGCTTTCTCCAAGGTCTGCTCCCCACGGAAATACGGAAAGAGTTCCTTATAGCCAATTCCTTTAGCTGCCTGCACATCAGGGTAATGGTCAAAGAGCCACTTGGCCTCATCCAAAAGCCCAGCCTCAAACATCAGATCCACGCGGCGGTTAATGCGCTCGTAAAGTTGACTACGTTCATCATCCAAGCAGATAATCAGCGGTTCATACAAGGTCTCTTGATTTTCCAAATCCTGATCAAAATGGGCAATTTCCAAGGCACGCATAGCACGACGACGGTTAAACTGGGGAATCTCAAGACCAGCTTGCTCCACCAGATAGGCTAATTCCTCATCTGTATAAGGCTCCAAACTAGCCCGATAGGCCAAAATCTCCTCATGAGGTGTCTCCCCACCCAGGTGGTAACCTTCTAGTAAGCTCTGGATATAAAGTCCAGTCCCACCAGCAATAATAGCTAGCTTGCCACGACTGTAAATATCCTCAATAGCCATCTTAGCTTCTGAAACAAAATCAAAAGCCGAGTAAGACTCGGTTACCTCTCTAACATCGATTAAATGATGAGGAACAGCTGCCTGCTCTTCTGGACTAGCCTTAGCTGTCCCAATATCTAGACCTCGGTAAACCTGCTGACTATCGCCACTAACAACTTCGCCATTAAAACGCTTTGCAACTTCAATGGCTAGAGCTGTCTTTCCAACAGCAGTCGGTCCAACAATCACAATTATTTTTGTTTTCATCTTTTTTCCTTGAAAAATTCCCATTTTTTCGTTACTATTATTATAACACAAAAAGATCAGTCAGAAAAATGTGACCTCTTGAAGAGGCTGACTGATTGAGAATATAAAGGAGGAAGACTCATGGCTAAAGGATTCGCTAAAGGTCTTGTAACAGGTGTCGCAGGAACTGTTGCTGCACTTGCAGGCGCGGTATACGCATTTAAAAAGAAAGTAATCGAACCAGAAGAGCAAAAAGCAGCTTTCGTCGAAGAAAACCGTAAAAAAGCAGCTCGCCGCCGCGTATCACATTAAGAAATAAAAGAAGTTGGGATTCATTGTCTCAACTTCTTTTTTTCTATTTTTTTATACTCAATGAAAATCAAAGAGCAAACTAGGAAGCTAGCCGCAGGTTGCTCAAAGCACTGCTTTGAGGTTGTAGATAAGACTGACGAAGTCAGCTCAAAACATGGTTTTGAGGTTGTTGATGAGGCGACGCTGACGTGGTTTGAAGAGATTTTCGAAGAGTATTAAATAGCTAGATCAAACTTCAACTGTGGCTTGACAGGGTCATAATCCACCAGCTCAAAATCTTCTGCTTTAATATCAAAGAAATTGGTCTTATCTGGTACATTCAAGACCAAACGAGGTTGGCAGTTTGACGGCTCACGACGGAGCAATTCCTGAGCTTGTTCAAATTGATTGTCATAGATATGGAGGTTGTTGATAAAGTAGAAGAACTTTCCAACCTTCCAGCCGAAATGCTTGGCAATCATCATTTGAAGAGCTACGTACTGCATAGCGTTGATGTGGTGAGCCACCAGCATATCATTAGAACGCTGGGTCAAGGTCGCATCCAGATAGATTTCTCCATCTATACGACGGACATCAAACATGGTCTGAAAGGCACATGGGAGCAGCCCATCTGTTTCTTCGAAAGCTTGGTAATCCCAGAGCGAAATGATATTGCGGCGGTTCCAAGGGTTGGCTTCCAACTGCTTGAGAAGCTTATTGATGATGTCGTGTTTCTTAACAACAGCCCCATAGCGCTCACCGATGGTCCCTGTATCTCCCACTTCCCAGTCATTCCAATAGTGGACGTTGTACTTGTCATTAAGAACTTCTAGACTATTGGACTGGTCTTGGTAAATCCAGAGCAATTCCTTGATGGCGGATTTGATGGCAATGGGACGCAAGGTCGTGATGGGGAATTCCCCTTTGGCCAAGTCATACTCGGCAAAAGCACCCGTTACATACTTAGAGTTAGCAACAGTTCCATCCTTGTACTTGGGACGTGCCTGTTCAGAAAAGACACCGTCTTTGAGGATTCGTTCAATATTCTCTTTAAAAATCATATCTGCTTTTGTCATTTGCTCTCACCTCATTTATTGTCCTAACTAGTATAGCATAAAAAAAGAAAGGAGGAAAATCACTCGCTTCTGGAAAGCAATTTTCTTCTTTTTTATTTTATTGCAATACAAGTGATGCTGCTCCAATCACTCCAGCGTCATTTCCTAGAGTTGCAAGAGCTAGCTTAGTTGTTGTGCGAACTTGTGGGAAGGTATTTTCATCATAAACCTTTTGAACACCTTGTAGAAGGAATTCTCCTGCAGCCGATACACCACCACCGATAACGATTGTTGATGGATTAAGGATTGAACCGATGTTGGCACATGCAATACCCAAGTAACGTGAGAAATTACGGTAGACGATCAAGGCAAGGTCGTCTCCTTCTTTTGCCAAGTCAAAGACAGTTTTAGCTGTTACTTCTTCACCGTCGTCGATCAAACGTTTCAATTCTGCATCGCCTTCGTATTCATCTGCGTAACGACGAGTCAAGTTGACAATACCTGTTGCTGAAGCCACTGTCTCAAGACAGCCTTTTTTCCCACAAGTACATGCGATTGGTTGGTCAAAGTCCACAGTGATATGGCCAAGTTCACCAGCAGCACCGGCAACACCGTGAAGCAATTTTCCTTCTGCGACGATACCGCCACCAACACCTGTGCCGAGTGTCATAAAGACAACATCTGGTTGGTTATCACCAGCACCCATCCAACGTTCACCAAGAGCAGCTACGTTGGCATCATTATCGATAAAAAATGGAATGCCCAAGGCTTTTTCAATTTTTTCTTTGATTGGTTGAAGGGTTTTCCAGTTGAGGTTGTAGGCACCAATAACAGTTCCTTTTTCACGGTCAACCACACCTGGTGAACCCATTCCAATACCTTGGAAGTCCACTGCTACCAATCCAAGCAAGTCCAAACGATGTTGAATAGACTCAATCATATCATCAACGATATGACTTCCCTCATCCAAAATATTAGTCTTGATAGACCATTTTTCTTGGATTTCTCCTGCTGTTGTTAAGATTGCAAATTTGATAGAAGTTCCACCAAGGTCAATCCCAATAATCTTTTGACTCATCATATTCTCCTTTTTCATTATGAATTAATTGAAAATGCTTACAGTTATAGTATAACAAAATTCACTCATTTATGCAAAGGTTTGCATTAACTTTCTAGATTTTATCCTGACTTATGGTTTCCAGAGGCCTGAAGCATCTACGTAGTAGCGTCCTCCATCAACTCGCTCATTTTTAGCCATTTTGCCATCTGATTTCAAATAGTAATTTCCTTGCCATGCATTGCGAGCATAAGAACCATCTGATTTCAAGTAATACCAGGCTTGATAAGAAGAGTCATAAACCCACTCACCTTGTGCCATTTTACCGTTTGATTTAAGGTAGTAAGCTCCTTGCCATGCATTTTTTGCATAAGAACCATCTGATTTCAAATAATACCAAGCTTGATAAGAAGAGTCATAAATCCATTCGCTCTGTGCCATTTTACCATCAGCTTTCAGGTAATAGCTTCCCTGCCAAGCATTTTTCACTGGATTGCCATTTCCATCAAAGTAATACCAAGCACCATCCTGCTTAACCCAACCACTTGCTGTTGCTGAACTTGTATTGCTTTGAGCCGCAGTTGATTGTTTTGCTTTGAAAGCACCCTTAGGAGCATTCTTCAATTCGCAAGCCACACCATCATGATCGCGATCTAACTTGGCAGAATATCCCGGTTCTCCCTCGTGAATATCCGAGTATCCATTTGCCCAAGCTTCCTTACAGCTAGAAAAATGAATGTTTTCTTCTGCTAACACAGGCTGTGAAAACAAGGCTAAAACTGGCAAGGTAGCCAGACTCATTTTTAAAAATAGACGTTTGTTCATTTCTTTCTCCTATAATTATGATATCGTTTTCAATATTATTTTATCAAACTTATTTCAGCAATTCAAGGAAACTTCTGGTCTTTTCTACAAACTCCTTTGGTTTTGCTCTATTCAGAACATGAGAACCGTCAGGGATAATCTGGAATTGGGAATTTGACATCAGTTCTTGAATAGCTTTCATTGAACTAAGATTTGGCTTATCCTGACTACCACAAATTAACAAAGTTGGATAGGGACAATTCTTTGCAATCTCCCTTAAATCAAGTGTTTTTAATTCCTCAGAAACTCCAACCAGAAGCGATTTATCTGCTCCCTGTTTCTCAAATATCCTCTTAGGCAGCAATTTAAATATCAGCAACTGAATGTAAAAAGGGATATTGCCCGCTAGTTTCAATGGACAACCTGATAAAACCAAGGCCTGAAGATTTGGCAAATCGTAACTTGACAGCTCTAATGCAAGTGCAGCACCTAAGGACAATCCAATCAAAACAAAAGGTTCTGTCTCTTGAGCTAGGCGCTGATAAACTCGCTCCTTGACTTTTTGATAGCTGTTAACTTCAGAAGAAAATAACTCGATAGCCTCAGAAGGATAATCTGTCAGTAGATTCCGAACCTCTTTCCAAGACTCTGCTGACTGCCCTAAGCCATGTAAAAATATCAGTTTCATCTACTTCTCCTGTAAGATTAACTCATATAAGCCTCTCACGGCATTACAGCCGTAAATAGCTTCCGCTTGGGCTAAATCTGCCAAGGTCAAGACTTTCTCTTCTACCTGTCCTGTTTCTAGTAAATACTGGCGATAAATTCCTGGTAAGATTCCAAGTCGGACTGGCGATGTGTAGAGTTTCCCAGAGATTTTCAAAACCAAATTTCCGATAGAGGTTTCAAGAAGTTCTCCAGACTTATTGTGGTAAATCTTCTCTTGTTCTCCTAAACTCAAGTGTGGTCTGTGAGTTGTCTTAAAGTAGGTAAAAGCTTGTTGCAAATTGACTTCCTGAAGGCAAAGTTTGGACTGACAAAAACTTGGACTAAGGGGTATTAATGCTTGACGACTGAGTTTTATCTCTCCAGATTTGCTAAGGCTAATTCGCAAGCGGTAATCTTGATTAGCATCACAAGCCTGACACTCTTCCTCTATCTTTTGTTTCAAGTCTTCTGCCTCAAAAGGAAAGGCAAAATAACGACTAGCTTTTCTCAGCCTTTCCAGATGTTGTTCTTCAAACAACAAATTCTTCTGGCTGATCTTCCCAGTAGTAAACAGCTGAAAACGAGCTTGTTTCCGATAGAGAACAGCCGCCTTTTGATGAACTTCTCGGTATTCAGATTCCCAAGTGCTATCCCATGTAATGCCGCCACCAACTCCATAGATAGCTTTTCCTTTATGCAGTTGAATGGTCCGAATGGCCACATTAAAAATCCGTCGTCCATGTGGAAGCAAGAGACCAATCGTTCCACAGTAGACTCCGCGCGGTTGAGGCTCCAAATTTTTGATAATCTCCATAGTCGCAATTTTCGGAGCACCCGTTATGGAACCACAAGGAAAGAGAGAGCGGAAGATTTCAACAAGGTCTACATCCTCTCGCAACCGACTCTTGATGGTCGAAGTCATTTGCCAAACGGTTGAGTACTGCTCTACCTGACACAGACGCTCCACATGCTCACTGCCCACTTCAGAAATACGATTCATATCATTGCGCAAGAGGTCCACAATCATCATATTTTCAGAGCGATTTTTAGGATCCTGCTCCAACCAACTAGCCTGCTCTAAGTCTTCTTGGTCAGTTATGCCACGCTGAGTCGTTCCCTTCATTGGTCGCGTTATCAATTCGCGGCCATTTTGCTCAAAAAAGAGCTCTGGACTCATGGATATCACTGCCATCTCGTCATGTTCAACATAAGCATTGTAGCCCGCCTCCTGCTCTACCACCATACGATTGTAGATGGCAAAAGGATTGGCACTTAAGTCTTGCTTGAGTTGGACAGTGTAGTTGACCTGATAGGTATCTCCCTGCCGCAAATGATGATGTATCTGGGCAATAGCCTTTTCATAGTCCTCTGCAGACGTTACTTCCTGCCAATTTGAAGGCAAATCAAATTCATCATAAGTCAGAGGAATAGGGGATGTTTCTACGCTATCATGAACAGTAAAGTAAAGCAGGTACTCGCCAAGTAGAGGGGTCTTGTGAACTGCTAACTTCTCCTCAAAAGCAGGTGCAGCCTCATAGCTGACATAACCCACCACATAATAGCCTTGCTCTTGGTAACTTTCCACTTGTGCCAGCAAATCTGCCACTTCTGCTAAATCTCTGGTTTTTAACTCTTTGATAGGCTGGGTAAAGATATATCTCTCCCCCAAAGCCCTAAAATCAATCACTGTTTTTCTATGCATATCTTAAGTATAGCATAAAATAAGAAAACCCTCATCCGCAAAGCAGATGAGAGAGTTCGATTATTTAAAGATTGAAGTTTTAAAGCTATTTGTTTGTTGAAGAAGTTTCTTGAAGAGTTTCTCTTTAAGTGATACAGTATTATCAAATTTAACTGAACCATTATTTAGAGTTGCTTTATCTTTATCGACAGCTGTAGCAAATGCATTCTTCAAGTCGTCGTAACTACTGTATGTAGTACCGTCGATTGTAACAGGGTTAAATCCTGCTTTCGCTTGATCAACAACTTCTTTGAAGTATGCTTTCTTCCAAGCTTCTAGAGAAGTGAACTTACCATCAGAAATTTTATTGATGATGAAGTCATCACCTAGAGTATTGTGACCGGCTTTTTTAGATTCAGCTTTCAACATATTTGAAGCATAGTTTAGGAATCCTTTTTCATATCCATAGTAACCCCAAATTCTGAATGTATTATGTTTGAATGACATTGCTCCTGGAGCACCTTCACTTGTGTTACCACCATAGATACCAGCTGTAATAGGTACAGTTACATAAGCAGAACCGAATCCAGTTGGATCATACTGACCATTACCAGGACCGTGTTTAGTCATGAAGTTTTTCTCTACTAAGTCGTTAACAGATGTTAAATCATATTCTTTTTCTTCTGCATTTAAATCTCTAACGTTGTCGTATTGGTTCTTCGTATTAGCTCCACGAAGTTGCTTATCTACTTTCTTGAACCAAGCGTTATTTAGTTCTTTACTGTGTTTATCAATTACAGCTTCCCCTTCAAGGTAGTCAAGAAGCATTAATGTGTCATTGAAACCTTTCATGTAATGATCGATTTCTTCACGAGATTTAAGGTCATTTGGATTAGTGTTATACCATTGGTTTCCGTCGTTTGGACGTTCGTACGCCATGTTTAATCCAAGTGCTTTAAAGTCACCGTTTGGACTTGTTTCAGCAGGTGATTGTAACATACCTTGTGCGAATGCTTCTAAGTCAGTTCCTTCACGGTGTCTTGAACCACCTAAGTAAACCATACGGTCATTTACGTGAGTTGTTTCATGAGTAAATGCAGAGATACCGAAGTCACTAATCATACTAGTAACCATGAAGAATACTGAATCATCTTTATAAGGGTTACCGTAAACACGAGCTACTGCTCCCATACGCCAGTCAGTTGCGTGATAACGACCTGTTGGACCGTATAGTTCGCGAACTGGAGCAATATCTTTACCGCTGTTAGTGTGACCGTATTTGTCAGTACCTTCTGGATAGTTTTGGTTATCTAGTACTGGTGTCGGTACCATATTGTTGCTCTTAAGCAGTTGGTTACGAACTTTATCTAATGATAAACGAGACCAGAAGTCTAGATAATTTTGTTGAGCTTTTGCTACTTTATCGATTTCTTTCTTGAATGCTTCACGCTCTGCTGCTGTGTTCTTACCATATTTCTCAAATGAACTGTAAGCCATAGTGTTATATGTTGAGATTAAGAACATGTGAGCATCTTTTAAGTTAAGAAGTGGCAGAATCATCTTACCGTGAACATCATTATTTAATCCTTCGTATGCTCTGTGTTTCTTATCGGCAAATTCAGGAGTTGTTGTTTTTGGTTCAACGACATATACATTATCTTTAGTTGCTTTTATGAACCAATCGTTTAAGTCAGTATCACTTGTGAATAGACGCATGTTATAGTCTAAGAAACTGTTTAACTCACCTATACCAATAGTTCCACCGATAGTTTCGCGATAAGCTTCTAAAGTTCTATCACCTTTAATGTTGCTTTCTTTAGAACCAACTTTAATCAAGAAGTCTAAGACACTAACATTCTTACCGTAGAAATCAGGTTTGAATAACATTAACTCTTTAATGTTAAAGTTATCGAATTTAACTCCGTAGTAACGGTTTAGGTAAGCTAATCCAAGAAGAACTGCAGCTTTATTGTCATCAATTTTCTTAATTAATGCACGTTTAGCAGCTTCATCAGTATTTAGTTGATGGTCTTCATTTTGAACTAATTTAGTAACGAATTTATTAAGGTTATCTTTAACATACTTGAAGCTTTCTTCTAAGTAAAGATCCTTAATTGCATTTACTTTGTTACCACCTGTTCTTCCTAAAAGTTGATAAACAGGATCAGATTGTAATTCTACTGGACTTAATTTACTTTCGATAGCACTGATTAAATTGCTACGCTCTTTATCAACGATGTTAGGAGTGTAAACTATTTCTCCAAGTTCAGCGATGCTGTATTCTTTAACTTGTTTCACCTGAGATTCTTTAGGTGAGATGTTAAAGATTTCTTTTGTCTTATCAGCGTAGTGAACTATAATGCGGTTGGCATCACCAAGTTCAGTTACGAATTCGTTATCTTTCATTGCAGTAACAGATAAAACTTCTGTAGTTAATAATTTAGAACCTGCTGGAATCTTGTTACCCTGGTTAACAATCCACTCTTTATTGTAGAATGGTTGAAGTTTTTCGATGTTACGATAAGCAAGTTCACGGTCTGCTTTGTAATCTTGAGTATCTTTATAAGTATCAGCTTTTGGTTTGGTGTTGTTAAGGGTATCTGAAACAAGAGGGTTGATGACATATTCGTTAGCTGTGATTCCTAATGTTGCAATTTTCTTATCTGCTTCTTCTTGAGATACTTCTTTAATTCTGTTAGAAACAGAGAATCTAAATGAACGTTTACCTGTACTTACATCTTTAACTATAAAGTTACGTTCTAATGCATTGTTTGAGAAGTAACCATCCTCTGCTTCTATATCTCTAGATCCATAGAAAACTTCTCCGTTGTCTACTTTCATCATAGAAACAGAATCGGCAACTTTACCCCATGCCCAGTTTTTACTGATGAATCCACCTGTTTCAACAGGTTCTTTCACGTTAATAGTTCCTTTAGTAACAGCGTTACGAACAGCTCCGTATTTACCAATTCCATTAGGATCAGAACCATTATCTGTTCTAGCTACAAGACCACCGATACGAGCTTTATTAGCTACCATATTAGCTTCTACATAAGCTTTATCTATATTACCTTTCCAAAGTTCTCCGGCAATTCCACCGAAATCCCAACCTCTGTTACCAACACCAGTAAGATTACCGATGAATGCAACATTTGTTAATTGAGCTCCAGTATCTCCTTTATTAATAATACCAGCAATTCCATCTCTACCGAGGATACTACCAGTTACTTTAATGTTTTCAACCGTAGCATTTTTGACAGTTCTAGCAAGAGCAGAAATATTGTCAATCCAAGGCATATTAATATCAACATTATCCAAGTTAACATCTTTAACTGAACCACCTTCAATACCACCAAATAATTGACGAGACATATTGTGGATTGAATAACGTTGCCCGTCAACACTTGATAACTTACCTTTAAATGTACCAGGAACATACTCTTTATTTGGAGTTGGTACATTGGCTGCATTTAAATCTGCACCAAGTTTGAACTCACTGCTAGGGTTAGCTTTCATATCTTTTACAAGCTCGTTGAAGTTGTAGTAAACATTACCTTCTTTTGCTTTTTGTTTTTCAAAGTAATGAACATACTCTTCGCTAAGTGTATTTTCAGCATTACGTTGAATCAAATCAGGTGCTTTGGCAGTGACTTTGTATAAAGTTTTTCCGTCTTTTTCTACTTCTTCAATCTTGTCAACTGCAAGTCTTGTAACTTTGTTGTCGTGAGTTGTCACTCGTAGGTAAAGCGGAGCAACATCAGCTGGTTTTTCTGTCAGCAAACTAGTATCTGTTTCGTTACCGTCAGCGTCCACACTCATCAAGCTTGTTTCTTTGATGTTTTTTATTTCGACTTTTTTGAGGTCAATTCTTAGAGGTTCTTCTTTCAGAACTTCTTCCTCATCACCCTCACCACGGTCATAAACCATCTTAGTTTCAAGTTTATAATCCTTGTAGTACTGCAAATCTGTCAGGCTAGCTGTCAAATTGTCAGGTGAAACACTCAAGGTTTTCATAATCTCATCACCTTTTTTCAGAGTTAGGGTGATAGATTTAATGGCCGCCTTACTTGGATTTTCTAGACTGTATTTAACATCTGAAGTACGCTTCAAATCTTTAGGTTCAACTGCTGTGATGGTCAATACTGGTTTTTCAAAACTCTTGGTACCACGTTTCAAAATTTTGTCTTGAGGTTCCTCAAGGATTTCCTCTGTTACTTTTGGAGCGTCCTCTGTTTTAACTCCTTTGATGGTATTAAAGGTCTTGGTGATTTTTTTCTGACCTTCTTTCCCTTCTTGAGCTACAACTTCTAAGCCTTTTTTCAGTTGGTCATCTTCTTTAATAACTTCCTTAAATGGAATCTTTTCCAGACTTTCTTCTACAAGAGTTCCTTCAATTGGTTTTGTCCCACGACTTACCTGTTGGTCAACAGGTTCCTTGGTGACTTCTGTGCTAGTTGAAAGAACTTGATCAGTTTTAACACCTTCTATGGTTTTATAAGTTGTTTTAGTAACTTGACTTCCTTTTTCACCATTTCTTACGACAGTTTCTTCGTCCGTATACTTGGTTGGATCCTCAATCGTTTCAGTTTTGTAGTCTAAGTCTGTAGTTGATGTTTCAACAAGGGTTCCCTCAGTTACTTTATACTCAGGTAACTGTTCTTGTACAAGAGCTTGTCCTTCTTTACCTGCCTCTTGAGTTCCTTTAGACTCTACTGTAGCCTCTGGTAATTCGGGTTGGGTTAAGGACTGGCCTGCTTTGCCTTCCTCTTGTGTACCTTTGACCTCTACCGTAGCTTCTGGTAATGCAGGTTGGGTTAAAGATTGACCTTCCTTACCTGCCTCTTGGGTTCCTTTAACTGCGACTGTAGCTTCTGGCAAGGTTGGTTGCGTTAAGGATTGGCCTTCCTTGCCTTCCTCTTGAGTGCCTTTGGCCTCTACCGTAGCTTCTGGCAATTCTGGTTGCGTTAAGGACTGACCTTCCTTACCTGTTTCTTGAGTACCTTTGGCCTCTACCCTAGCTTCTGGCAATTCTGGTTGCATTAAGGACTGACCTTCCTTGCCTGCCTCTTGGGTTCCTTTTACTGCGACTGTAGCTTCTGGCAATTCTGGTTGCGTTAAGGATTGGCCTTCCTTGCCTTCCTCTTGAGTGCCTTTGGCCTCTACCGTAGCTTCTGGCAATTCTGGTTGCGTTAAGGACTGACCTTCCTTGCCTGCCTCTTGAGTGCCTTTGGCCTCTACCCTAGCTTCTGGCAATTCTGGTTGCGTTAAGGATTGGCCTTCCTTACCTGCCTCTTGGGTGCCTTTAGCCTCTACCCTAGCTTCTGGCAATTCTGGTTGCGTTAAGGACTGACCTTCCTTGCCTGTTTCTTGAGTGCCTTTGGCATCTACTGGAGCTTCTGGTAAATCCGGTTGGATTAAAGAGTGACCTACTTTTCCTTCTTCTTGGGTTCCTTTAGCTTCAACTGGGGCTTCTGGCAATTCTGGTTGCGTTAAAGATTGACCTTCCTTACCTTCCTCTTGGGTTCCTTTTGCTTCGATTGGAGCCTCTGGTAAGCTTGGTTGCGTTAGAGCCTGACCTGCTTTGCCTTCTTCTTGCGTACCCTTAGCTACCTGATGCGTTGGTTCAGCTTGTGGTGCTGGAGTTGGGGCAGGTTGCACCTCTTTCTTCGTTCCGACTGCGATGACTTGTGACACAGGATTTTGAACCACTTGGTCTTCAATGACTTCTCTAACTTCTTGACCATTAACCATCGATACTTTGGTTACAAAACGACGCTGACCATTTACTCCGGCTATGACGATACGAGTCTGTCCTTCTGCTAGATTCGCATCTGGGCTTGTGATCGTTTCAAACGGAATCTCCACCAAGCTCTCTTCCTGTCTAGTCTGAGGCTTCTCAGCTGAAACTGGTCTTGATGGATGGAGTTCTGCTTCCTTGAAGTATCCAATGTATTCATAGCCATCAATATGGATAATCCCTTCAGCCAAACCTTCATGTGTAGAGGCTGAAATAGTTTGGTTATAAGAAAGTAATTCTTTATTTTCAAATGCAAATGTCCCGTAAGGTACAAAGGTGCTAGCTCCTAAAGAACCAATCAAAAGAACACCTAGAACCTCTTTACGACCTTTTTTGGACACCAAAAAGACTGCTAGCGAGGCTGTTGCCAAACCAAGACCTGCCAAAGCTAGTTCCTTACTTCCTGTATAGGGAAGTTGTTGACTGGTAGTCGCCTTCTTACGATAAACTACATAAAGAATATCATCATCTTGAAATTCTGTAGGAACTTCATGGTGAATCAGGGCTTTTTCAGACTCGGTCAATTCCTGCTCCGCCAAATAACGGTAATGAACGCTATGAGCACCGCCAACTTCATTGGCTTGCACCTTATCCACTAAAAGGGGACTAGCACCAAAAAGGAAGGCCCCGATGGCTACAGGACCTACCCCAACAGTTAGCTTACGAATCGAATATTTGGTGATTTTTTCTAGTTGTTGTTTTGTTTTTCTCATTTTCACGACTTTCTAATAGAATCTTGCGGATAGTGCACACGCGCACCTCCAATTAATTTTGGACGACTAGCCAATGCCGTTACGTGGGCATGACCAATCTCTCTCAAAAGAGGGCGAATCGGAACCTGAACATGCTTAACATGCATGCCAATTGCAGTGTCTCCGATATCCAATCCAGCATTAGCCTTGATAAATTCAACCTCAACTGGATCCTTCATAAACTTGAAGGCTGCCAACTGACCTGAACCTCCTGCATGAAGAGTAGGAAGGACACTGACGATTTCCAGACCAAACTGCTCTGCTACCTGACGTTCAACAACGAGAGCCCGATTAACATGTTCACAACCTTGAACGGCTAGATGAATTCCTTTTTCCTCTAAGATATCCAGGATTGTCTTCACAATGATTTCGCCAATTTCTTGGCTGGATTCCTTGCCAATCTGACCACCTATCACTTCACTAGAAGAAAGGCCCAAAACAAAGATGGATCCCTGCTTCAAATTGGCCTTTTCCAATACATCTTCTACAATTTGGCTTGTTTCTCTTTGAATGTCTTTTTCCTTCATACTCGATACCTCTTTTATCATTATCTATCATACCGTTTTTTCTTGTTTTTAGCAAGATAGACAACCTAGAAAGCTTGCCCAATTACGCATAAAACTCCCAGAATTGACTGGGAGTTAGCTAGTTTCTATTCCATTTATGTATATTTTAACTGTCGTCCCTTTTTGGGGCCTAGAATCAATCTTCATCTGGTAATTGTCTCCAAAATGAAGTTTGAGTCGCTGATCAACATTTTGCAGACCAACTCCTCCACGCTTGAGGTTACTCTGACTACTATCGCCAGCAGTTTGGAAGCCAACGCCATCATCCTCAATACGGATGACCAATCCTGAATCCTTTTTCTGAACAGAAACTCTAATATGTCCCTGATCTTCCTTCTCCTTAATGCCATGATAAAGAGCATTTTCCACCAAGGGTTGTAACACCAGCTTGGGCAAGACCAGATTATCAAAGGTAGGATTTTCCTCAATCTCGTATTCCAACTTATCTCCATAGCGTTGTTTCTGGATAAAGAGATACTGGCGAACATGATTGATTTCATCAGACAGGCAAATCAAATCCTTGCCTTGATTGAGCGCCAAGCGGAAATAGGTCGCCAAGGACTTGGTCACCTGCACCACTCGCTGACTATCCTGAAATTCAGCCATCCAGATGATGGTATCCAAGGTGTTATAGAGGAAATGCGGATTAATCTGGCTTGATAGGGCTTGGAGTTGGTACTGACGGGTCGTTTCCTCCTGGCTACGAATATCTGCCATGAGCTGATCAACCTGATCCAACATGGCATTGAACTGGTGAGTTACCTCTCTCAGTTCATAGGCACCAGTTTCCTTGGCACGCAGATTTTGAGCACCAGAAGCAATCTCCAGCATGGTTTCTCTCAAATCATTCAGAGGAGCAATCCAACGCTTGAGACTGAACCATACCAAGCAGAGACAGGCAAGAAGAGAGGTGAAACTGGCTCCAAGCAAGGTCCACAAGAGTTGACTCCGAACTTGGTCTAACTTCTCCAATGAAGATACGCCAAGAACCGTCCAATCAGTTCCTGCAATCTTTTCCTGACTGACGTAGGATTTGTGACCAGGAATATAGCCCTGACCCGTCTCGATGTAGGGTTTCATAGCCTCCATTTCGCTAGCAGAGCTATAGACTGTATGTTTAGGATGGTAAACAAATTCATGGTTTTCATTGATGATAAAGGCAAAGCCCTGCTGACCCAACTGAAGTTGGTTGAGATAGGCTTCCAGAGTTTCATAAGAAATATCCAGACGAAGCACACCAAGATTGGCTCCCTTTGCACCAACAAGTTCTTGAGTGACAGAAATGACCCACTGACTATCTGATTTACGAGCTGGTGTCAAAACAGGCTTAGCTCCCTGATGAATGGCCTTTTGGTACCAATCCTCAGCCATCATATCAGAGGAAGTTTTCATCTGCACACTGTCATCTGTAGAAATGACTTGACCGGATTTAGTCACCAGCACAACAGTTTTCAAGTCCTGATCTGACTTTAAGATGGTCAAAAACAGATCTCGGATTCCCTTGACCTTGTCTTGACTTGGATTCTCAGCATAGGTCAGGACATCTGCCTGCTGGGTCAAACTAGTCGAGGTGGTTTCTAATTTTTTGATATAAGACTGGATAAAGTGGCTAGTTTGGCTAATAGTCGTCTGGCTATTGCCCTCAATGCTAGCCTCAATTGCTGATGAACTAGATTGATAGTAGAAAGTCCCAACCAAAGCTAGGAGAATGAGAAAGACCAGAAAGATGGAAATAACCATTCTGACGAGGAGAGAAGAACGTTTCATCGACCTTCCCCCTTCTTAAACTGACGAGGTGTCACACCCGCAATCTGTTTAAAACGTTGGGTAAAGTAATTCATATCTTCAAAGCCAACCTTTTCTGCTATCTCGTAAATCTTCAGGTCTGTAGTTAAAAGCAAGAGCTTGGCTTGTTTGACACGTTCTCTCACCAGATAATCCTGAAAAGGCAGGCCCAACTCTTTCTTAATCAAAGAACTCAGATAAGTCGGACTAAAGCCCAAGTCACTGGCTAAAGACTTTAAACTAAATTGGCTATCAGCTAGATGAGACTGGATTTTCTGGGCTATGTTTCCTTCAAACTTATCAGTTAGTAAATCTTGTAACTGCTCTTCTTTCTCTTCCTTGTCCAATTTTTGCTTGATTTTCCCCAACATTTCCTCAATATCCTGACGAGAAAAGGGTTTGAGCAGGTAGTCATCCACACCGAGTTTGACAGCAGAAAGGGCATAATCAAAATCATCGTAACCTGTCAAAAAAACTAGATGAACCTGAGGATAGGTTTCTCGGACCAGACTGGCCAACTGTATGCCATTTAGCTGGGGCATGTTGATATCAGTTAAAACAATGTCTGGCACCTGCTTTTGAATCAGCTCCCAAGCCTGCCTTCCATTTTCAGCCTGACCGATGATTTCCATATCGTAGACTGCTACATTGACCAGCTTGGTCAAGCCTTGTCTTACCAGATATTCATCTTCTACGATTAAGATTGTGTAGGTCATGCTCTGCTCCTTTGTCACTTACTAGTATCAGTATAGCAAAATTCTCCTCTAACTGCTTAGGAAAGCCCTCTTAATCGACATAGTCTAGTAAATAAGCATAGCCTTTTTCTTCCATTTGGTCTTTAGGAATAAAGCGGATAGAGAGACTATTGATACAGTAGCGCAAGCCACCCTTGTCCTGTGGTCCATCCGTAAAGACATGACCAAGGTGAGAATCTCCAACTCGGCTCCGCACTTCCATGCGTGTCATATTGTAAGACTTATCTTCCTTGTAAGTTGCAACATCTGGACTGATGGGTTGGGTAAAACTAGGCCAACCACAACCAGACTCAAACTTGTCCTTTGATGAAAAGAGGGGTTCTCCAGTTGCCACATCCACATAGATACCAGATTCAAATTTATCCCAGTAGCGGTTTGAAAAAGCTCGTTCTGTTTGATTTTTCTGGGTGACTGCATACTCTTCAGGTGACAGGGTCTTTTTCAATTCTTCATCACTTGGTTTGGGATATTTGCTGGCATCAATGACGGGATAGGCCGCCTGATTGACATTGATATGACAGTAGCCATTTGGATTTTTTTTGAGATAGTCTTGGTGGTAATCCTCTGCCACTACAAAATTCTTCAAAACCTCCTTTTCAACTGCTAGAGGTTGGTCGTATTTCTTAGCAACTTCATCAAAAATTTGGTTGATTACCTCTAAATCCTTGTCATCTGTGTAATAAACACCAGTACGGTACTGGGTTCCCACATCATTTCCTTGTTTATTTTTGCTGGTTGGATTGATAATGCGGAAGTAATGAAGCAGGATTTCCTTGAGGGAAATTTGCTTGGCATCATAGGTAACATGAACAGTTTCCGCATGACCTGTTTGATTAATCAATTCGTACTTGGTTGTTTCTCCTCTACCGTTCGCATAGCCTGAAACGGCATCTGTCACCCCGGGAACGCGTGAGAAGTATTCCTCCACTCCCCAGAAACAACCTCCAGCTAGATAAATTTCGTGCAAGTCTGCATCTTTTCTCACTTCTGTTTTTTTCACTGTTTTTCCTCCTTGGCTAACTGATGCTTTCTCAATTTGCGAGCTATCTGTCTGCCCTGCATTTCGCATCAATAGAAAATAGAAACCGCTTATGGCTAGGAAAAAAATCCCGGCCAAGACAAACAATTTTACTTTATCATTCATGACCTTTCTCTACCCCATTTCTTTCAATGTCTTTAAAATCATATCCTTATCCATAAAACCTGGTTGCGTTTTGACCAGCTTGCCTTCCTTGTCTATAAAAGCTTGAGTTGGGTAAGAACGGACACCATAACTTTCCAAAAGTTTTCCTGATGGGTCAATTAGAACTGGAATATTTTTATAATCCAAGCCCTTGTACCAGTTCTTAAATTCTGCTTCAGCTTGTTCCCCCTTGTGTCCAGGAGACACTACCGTCAAGACCACATAATCATCACCAGCATCTTTAGCGATTTCATCCGTGTCAGGAAGACTAGCTAGACAGATGGAACACCAAGAAGCCCAGAATTTGAGATAGATTTTCTTGCCCTTGTAATCAGACAAGCGATAAGTCTTACCATCTACTCCTGTCAGCTCAAAATCAGCAACCGCCTGACCTTTAGTCGCAGTTTGCGAACTGACTTGTTCTGTTTTTGTTTGCTCCTTCATAGTAGACTCGTCTGACATGTTTTTAGCTGAACAAGCTGCCAAGCAACAGATTGAGCCGACTCCAAGGAGACATGTTTGCCATTTTTTCATTTCTTTTTCCTCTCTATTCAAATAATGTAGTCAAAATGGAAGCATTTCCCAAAAGCACCAAGATTCCCATCACGATAATGAGGAAACCACCCACTTTTTTGAGTATTCCAAGATAAGGATGGAGTTTTCGGAAATGTTTCAAGACATAGCTGGAGGCTAGAGCTAGAACCAAAAATGGTAGTGCCAAACCCAGCGTGTAAAGTAACATGAGACCAGCTCCCTGCCAAGCACCTGAACCACCTGAAGCCGCCAAGGCCAAAACAGAGCCAAGAACTGGCCCCACACAAGGCGTCCAAGCAAAACTAAAGGTCAACCCCAGTAAAAATGCCTGACTATAGCCCTTACCCTTTTGCCCCTGTCTCTTTAATTGTAGCCTTCTTTCCTTGTAGAGTCCCTTCAAATGTAAGACTTCCATCTGGTGCAAGCCCAAGAGAATGATAACCGCACCCGTCACATACTGAAACCAAGAGACATACAAAAGGTCTCCTAAAAAACCAGCACCATATCCCAGTAAGATAAAGATAAAAGAAATACCCGCTATAAAGGCCAGAGTTCGCAATAAACTAACAACTGAGATTGAAAATTTGGCACTGGAAGCCTGAGCACCATCTTTGTCATCCAACAAGACCCCTGCATAAACCGGTAACAAGGGTAAAATACAAGGAGAAAAGAAGGAAAGAATTCCAGCAAGAAAAACACTGATAAAAAAGATTATATTATCCATTGCCTTCCTCCATTCTTTGATTTGATAGGACTATTATAGCTCCAAAAATCAAGAAAAAATAGGGACAATGATAGGGAAAAATAGGAATTTAATCAGATTATTTAAAAAAAGGTTCAAAAAAAGCCAGACAAGGTCTGACTTTGATAGAAACAGAAAAGAAATCACCTGTCCTCCCTACTTATCTGATAATAAATAAGGTCCGCAAGATAACCTTTCTGCTCAACACCATTGATAACGGTTTTCAAATAGGACATCCCTGCCTTCTCCATGACACGACCTGAAGCTGGATTGAGGCTAGCATAGCGAGCTTTCACGCCTTGTAAGTCGAGCTGAGTGAAACAGAATTCTAGAACAGCTATTAGAGCCTCCGTCATAATGCCACGACCCCAGTAGGCTTTGCCTAAGACATAACCGATTTCACAACTTGAATCGGTATCATCCATCTCAACGATACTGATATCTCCGATTACTTGTTCTGGTTTTTCTTTGAGACAAATCGCCCATTTGTAATAGTTGGGATTAGTATAGGATGCAACCCAATTTCGAATCGAGTTCCGAGTCACTTCAACATCAGGATGAGGATCCCAGGTGACATAGGTCAGATTCTCAGGAGACGAAGCCCAATTTTGAAACATGGCTTCCACATCACTTTCTACAAATCTTCTTAAAATTAAACGATCTGTCTGTAATATTTGTGTAGCAATAGATTTCATGACGCTACCTCGCTTTCTAATAGATGATTCTCTGTCCAGTCAGCATTGAAATTTGTTTTGCTTTTGAATTTCAAGGCTCAAGCTAAAAAGATCCACTGGACCTTCCTCGCTTACTTGTTTACATGCTCGGGGAAAAAAGGTTAAGCTTAATAACAGCTAGCAAACGAGTTTTCATCTAATCTCTTGACGCAGTCGCTGTCTGGTTTGAAATGCGCTCTAGCAAGCTTTTTCAAACCTAGTCATCGTTGCGGGGGTGAGACGACGAAATCGAACTCTTCGAGTTACCAGACCTTCTCTCACTTTCTTATTTCAAGGTGAGAGGCTGAAAACCTCCACTGGAGGTTCCTCATTTTCTTATTTCTAAACTCGGGGTAAAAAGGTCCCCCGGACCTTTTTACTCCCAAAAGTCATCAAATACGGTGATCGGTAGGTGGCGTTTGTGTTGGCCTTTGTGCCACCAGTTTTCGATTCTTGCTTGTGCTTCTGGGCTGATTGTTTTGCCTTCTAGGTAGTCGTCAATCTCTTCATAAGTGACTCCGAGGGCTACTTCGTCAGCCAGGCCTGGTTTGTCTTCTTCTAGGTCTGCTGTTGGGATCTTTTCATAAAGGGCTGGGTCTGCACCAAGTTCCTTCAAGAGTTGTTTTCCTTGACGCTTATTGAGGCGATAAAGAGGGAGAATATCCGCACCACCGTCACCAAACTTGGTAAAAAAACCTGTGATATTTTCCGCAGCATGGTCTGTCCCAATGACCGCTCCGCTATGGGCACCTGCCAGGGCATACTGAGCAATCATACGGCAACGTGCCTTGATATTCCCCTTGTTGAAGTCTGAAACAGGGCTTCCTGTCGCTTCAACTGCAGCTGTCATGGCATCAGCTGATTCCTTGATATTAACTACCAAGCTGACATCTGGCTGGATAAAGGCTAGGGCCTTTTGAGCATCTGCTTCATCAGCTTGCACTCCGTATGGCAGGCGGACAGCGATAAATTTGTAGCTATCATCTCCTGTCTCTGCACGTAGTTCTTCCATAGCTAATTGGGCCAAACGCCCTGCCAAGGTTGAGTCCTGACCTCCAGAAATCCCTAACACAAAGGTTTTTAGGAAAGGATGTTTTTTCAGGTATCTCTTTAAAAAATCAATAGAACGACGGATTTCTTCTTGGGCATCAATCACTGGTTTCACGCCCAGTTCTTGGATAATTGTTTCTTGCAAACTCATTCTTCTTCTCCTTCACCAAGGGCTTCCTTGCGCATCTTGTCAATCAAGTCCATCTTGTCTTGCCATACATCACGCGCCAAATCTACTGGATAGTGTTGCGGATTGAGCACGCGCTTGTACTCATCCCAAAGCTTGTCAAATTCCTTACGGGCATAAGCCTGAATCTCAGTCAAGCTAGGCAACTTGTAAATCAGTTTTCCGTCTTTGAAGATATCCACCAAGAGAGGAACAGCATCAAAATTACGAACAGTCTTCTTGATATAAGTATAAGTCGGATGGAACATCTTGATTTCAGTCATGTCGCTCACATCCACACCATCATAAGTGATGTAGTCACCTTCTGACTTGCCTTTTTCACGACTGGTAATGCGCCACACCTGCTTCTTACCTGGCGTAGACACTTTTTCCGCATTATTAGACAGTTTGATGGTATTACGCATCTGACCATTTTCATCTTCGATGGCCACAATCTTATATACCGCCCCAAGAGCTGGCTGGTCATAGGCTGTAATCAGCTTTGTACCCACGCCCCAGACATCAATCTTGGCCTTTTGCATCTTAAGGTTGAGGATAGTATTTTCATCTAGGTCATTTGAAGCATAAATCTTAGCCTCTGTAAATCCAGTCTCATCTAGTTGCTGACGGACTTTCTTAGAAATGTAGGCAATATCCCCTGAGTCAATCCGTACACCCATAAAGTTAATCTGGTCGCCCAGCTCACGCGCCACCTGAATGGCAGCTGGTACACCGATGCGAAGGGTGTCATAAGTGTCCACAAGAAAGACGCAATTTTTGTGGGTCGCAGCGTAAGCCTTGAAGGCCTCATAGTCGTTACCATAAACCTGTACTAAGGCATGAGCATGAGTACCCAAGACAGGAATGTCAAAGAGCTTACCAGCACGCACGTTGCTGGTTCCATTGGCACCACCAATCACCGCTGCGCGTGTTCCCCAGATAGCCGCATCCATTTCTTGAGCCCGACGTGTCCCAAACTCCATCAAGGGTTCATCTTCGATAACCGAACGAATACGAGCTGCCTTAGTAGCCACCAAAGTCTGGTAGTTAACGATGTTCAAAAGGGCTGTTTCGACCAACTGACATTGGGCTAGAGGGCCTTCCACCTGCACAATCGGCTCATTAGCAAAAACCAGGTCCCCTTCTTGGGCAGAACGAACGGTCAACTCCAACTTGAAATTGCGGAGGTAGTCCAAGAATGCCCCATGATAGCCCAGCGACTCCAAATAGGCAATATCACTATCTGAAAAACGCAAATCTTCAAGATAATTCACAATTCTTTCCAAACCAGCAAAAACCGCATAGCCGTTCTTAAAAGGCTGTTGGCGGAAATATACCTCAAAAACCGCCTTCTTATTGTGAATCCCTTGGTCAAAGTAAACCTGCATCATATTAATCTGGTACAAGTCCGTGTGCAATGTCAAACTATCATCTGGATACATACTTTTTCTACTTCCTTAGCTAGAAACACATGAAAATTTTCAAGAACTTTCATGTATTCCAATAAATTAGTACTATTATATCACATTTTGGCTGTATTGAGAAAAGAGTAACAAGCTATTCACCACTCTCCAGTTCATCCATGTCTTGTTCAAACTTTTTCTGAGCCCATTCACCATAACTTTTAAGGCCGAGATTACCGATAAAAACCCAAGGAAGGTAAATCAGATAAGTAATGACCCAAGCAGATAAGTATTTAACGTTCAAAGGATTGTGCTGATAAATTTCTATGTTAAATTGATAATTCTGCAACATCAAAAGAGTCGTAATAGCGAGAGTTACCAGCAAACACCCTAAAATTGTAAAATGAAAACGACTATAGTAGGTCACTCCCAGATAACGGGCACGATTGAAAAAGAAGAAAATTCCTACTATCAGAGTATACACTAGAAAATTCGGATTAAAAAGAGATGGAGCCAACACTGCCACCAAATAGCTTAGAAGTACAAGCCCAATAAAGAGTGAAAAAGACTCTACCCCAGCTTTATTGATTAGTTGTTCTTCTCTTTCGTCAAGTAATTGATAATGAATGAATTTATTTACCATCTTCTTCCTCCCAAAATAGTTGGTCTAGGGTTTTCCCTAAACATCTGCAAATGGACTGGCAAAGCGAGAGACTGGGATTATATTTTCCCGCCTCTATCAAACCAATAGTCTGGCGCGTTACCCCGACAGCCTCTGCCAGTTGACCTTGTGTTAAATCAAGCTCTACACGAGCTAATTTTAATTTTAAATTTTTAGCCACCTGCGTCCTCCTTATAGTTTTAAAAAGTTGCGCCTCTTTTTAACATCATTATATCATATATCTAACTTAATGCAATATATAAATGTCATTTTGTAAAATTTTATTAACAAAAAACCTCTACCACAAAATAATAGAGAGTTTTCTGATTATTAATTTTTTTCAAAATATCTAAAACATCGCTTCTTTTCTTGACGTGCTAGGCTTTCAGATCTAATGTCTCAGCTGCCATTGTATTGTCCTCAATATCGTCTAGAAAGACACAATTTATAGGTTATAACCGCTACTTAACTTATGTGTGAGTCTCTCTTTGTATTATACCTTCGTATTCTCCTTACAAATCCTTTTAATAATAATATCTTTGGCCAATGTAGGGATAGTCTTGTAAGGTAAAGACTTCCTTGTAGCCATGCCTTTTATAAAAATCTGGAGCTTGAAACTGGTAGGTATTGACAAAAGCAAAACGACAGTTTCGATTCTTAGCTTCAGTTTCTGCTTGCTGCAATAGTCTTGAACCGATTCCTTGCCCTCTCAGTTCCTCTTTCACAAACAAATACTCGATTTCTAGCCAATTTCCAAAAGTCTCAGCCACCAAGCCTGCCAGAAGATTGCCCTTTTCATCTTCGACATAAAAATTAAGGGGCTCACTTTCAGCCTCTTCTCTTTTTGAACGATTATAAGCACGAATCAAATTCCCAATTTCCTGCGCTTTCTGGGATTCCTTATTTTCCAATCTAAAGTACATCTAAACCTCCTCAAATACTGTTACAGCTTGATTATAGTCTTATTTCAATAGACTGTCAAACTAGTAAAAACCCACCAACCTGAGTTGATGAGTCCTCAATCTATTTTCTAAATTTCCACTGGCTATAAATCCCGAAACCGATAATCCAGATAGCTGATCCGATTGCTCCTACAAAGGTAGACTCTTGTAAAAAGAGGGTTACAAAGACAAAGGCAAAGAAGAGCATGGTTAAAGGATTCAGGAAACGATAATGGGGCATGAGATAGCCATCCGCCATAAAGTCTGGTGACCTGCGGTATTTAAGGTGAGCCACCATAATCAAGATATAAATGGCGATATAGACACCTGATGATGATGCCGTAATCAAGGCAAAGGCATCCGAAACTCCTGGCAAGACATTGATAAAGGCTGCTAGGGCAATCAAAACCGCTGAAGCGATGATAGCATTTTGTGGCACATTGTGTCTAGAGAGAGTATCTGCCTTAATTGCTTTTAGGAAGCGATTTGGCGAATCATGGGCAATCTGATACAAATGACGACCTGTTGAATAAAGGGTTGAGTTAAGAGCAGATGCTGCTGAGGTCAAAACAACGAAGTTAATTAAGGCCGCTGCCCACTTGATACCTGCCAATTCAAATACTGTTACAAAGGGAGAATCAGCTGAAGCAAGTTCACGCCATGGAATAATAGACATAATGGCTAAAAGAGCTCCACCATAGAAAAAGACGATTCGTAGAGGAATTTCCTTAACGGCTTTTGGCAAGACCTGGCGTGGGTTTTTTGTTTCTGAAGTCGTTACCCCGATAAACTCAATCATGAGGTAGGCAAAGAAAACCATCTGGAAGGCCATGACAAAGTTCACTCCACCATTTGGGAAGAGAGAGAAATTGTCGGCAATATTAGCTAAACTTGCTACTCCATGAGGTGTCTTAAAGCCTGTCAAGACCATAAAGACTCCTGTCGCAATCATAGCTAAAATAGCCACAATCTTGACCATAGCAAACCAAAACTCAACTTCTCCAAAGAGCTTCACCGCAATCAGGTTGACCAAGGCTAGAATGGTCAAAAATCCAATCTCAATCATCCAACTTGGCCAGCTAGGGAACCAGAACTGAACATAGTGAGAGATGGCTGTGATTTCCGCCATACCGATAAAGACAACGGATAGCCAGTAAGACCAGACCGAGAAATAACCCCAGCCCTTGCCTAAATGGCGCGTAATAAAGTTGATAAAGGTATGTTGCTCAGGATCTTGATAGAGCATTTCCCCAACCGCACGCATCATGAGGAACATGAAAGCCCCTGTAATCATATAAATCAGTACAATAGAAGGACCTGTTAGGCTGATAGAGCGACCTGCCCCCAAAAAGAGTCCTGTTCCGATTGTTCCTGCAATGGCCATAACCTGCACGTGACGATTGGTCAGACCACGCTCCATCTTATTTTTTTTCTTCTTTGAACTCATATCGTCTCCAATTCAATTTAAAATGGAAAAAGGAGTGAGTGAAGCGCACTGCCTCCCCACTCCTTTTTCTGTTTTTAGGCTGTTTTTTCAACCTTCAAGATTTTGACATCATAGCTACCAACAGGTGTTTCAATGGTTGCTGTGTCACCTGTTTTCTTGCCAATCAAGGCTTGTCCAATTGGGCTTTCATTTGAAACCTTACCTGCAAAGGCATCCGCACCCGCTGAACCTACGATAATATAAACTTCTTCTTCGTCCTCACCAATTTCTTGGATAGTGACTGTTTTACCAATCGCTACTTCATCTTGAGCAACTGAGTCGCTATTGACGATTTCAGCATAGCGAATTTTTGTTTCCAAGCTAGAGATTTGTCCTTCGACAAAGGCTTGTTCATCCTTAGCTGCTTCGTATTCACTGTTTTCAGAAAGGTCACCGTATGAACGGGCAATCTTAATGCGTTCTACCACTTCTGGACGGCGAACCAATTTCAATTCTTCTAATTCTTTTTCAAGTTTTTCCTTTTCCTCAAGGGTCATAGGATATGTTTTTTCTGCCATTTTTCTCAACTTTCTTCTAATGATATTCTCTAAAGAAAATTATGTGAATCATCACATAATTTTAGTTTGTTTGGTTTAATTTGCTGTTGACATGTTCAGCGACATTACGATCATGCTCCTCCTGAGTAGTAGCATAATAGACCTTACCATCTGTAACATTAGCTACAAAGTATAAGTTATCACTCTTAGTCTGATTAATACTTGCCTCGATGGCATCCAAGCTTGGACTATCTACTGGACCTGGCATCAAACCAGCTTTCGTATAAACATTATACGGTGAATTAATTGTCGTATCAATTCCAGCATCATCAGCAAGACTAATCTTCTGACCAAGTTTTCCTTGGGCATACAAGATGGCAATATTGCTTTGAAGTGGCATACCAAGATTCAAGCGATTGTAGAAGACACCTGCAATCAACTTACGATCTTCAGTCTTAGCACCTTCTTTTTCAACAAGTGACGCAATTGTTAGCAATTCATTGACTGTCAAATTTTTAGACTTGATTGCACTATAATGAGGCGCCAAAGTCTTGTCCATAGCTGCCAGCATCTCATCAATCAAGCTTTCAATCGTTGTACTTTCCTTGATAGAGTAAGTCGCTGGGAAGAGGAAACCTTCTAAACGATAACGAACTCCACTTTCTTTCGTTGGCAAGCTTTCAAGTAGACTAGGATATTTGGCAACTTCTTGGCTGATAAAGTTCTCATCTTGAACTTTTGCCAGAAAGGCATCAGCTGTCAAAGGCTCTTTGAATTCACCTTGCAATTGACCTACTGCTTGTGCAATTTGATCAATCGTATAACCTTCTGGAATTGTTAAACTCGCAAGCGCAGGTTCTTGAGCTTCAGCTGTTCCACCTTTTTGTAGTTCATGGATGATGTCTTCTGTACTCATGCTCTTTTGCAAATTGTAATAGCCAGATTTCAAATCTGAATAATTTTTATATTTCGCATAAAAAGCAAAAATCACTCCGTGTTTAATCAAGCCAGACTTTTCAAGAGTTGAACCAATTGTTTGAACATTAGCCCCTTCTGGGATTTGCACTGTCACATATTGTTTAGATGAAGCATCCACAGGCTGTAAAGATGACTGAACATACTGATAACCGAAGTAACCACCTGCTGAAATCAAACCTAGGAAAATCAGCAGAGAAATGAAGAAGGCCTTGAATCCTGATTTTTTCTTCTTAGTAGGCTGAACTGTCTCACGACGGCTACGACGTGGAGTTGCAGGCATTTCTTCTACAGCTTTCTTTTCCACTACTGGTTTTGAAGTAGGAACTTCTCTTTTTACCTCTCTCTGACCTTCCGTCTTATAAGAAACAGCTACCCTTGTTGGGATTTCATTAAATTCCTTCTCTACGTTTCTAGGACTAACAGGTCCTGGAGTTGGTCTTGATACTCCTTCCGCTGATGGAGTAGAAGGTCCTTCTTGACTCGGGTGACTAGGAGTAAGTGAAGCTTGTCTTGCAGCCTCTTCTGCTGGAGAAGAAGGAACATCTTGACTTGGATGGCTTGGAACAGTAAGAGTTTCTCTTGTTATCTCATCTGCTGGAGAAGCTGGTAAATCTTGGCTGGGGTGAGTCGGCACAGTAGGAGCGTTTCTCATAATATCCTCTACAGCTGATAGAGAATCTTCCATCAAATCTTCTATTGACTGATCATTTTTTGAAGAAAGTTGGGGTTTTATTGAAGCTAAATTAACTTCTTCCTGATCTTCTTCATGTTTTTTAACTCGTTCTAAATCACGTAAAATCTGCTCTTTAAAGCTTAATTTTTCGTCTTCTCTTGATTTTTCACTCAAAAGTTTATCCTCCTCGTTGACAATCCATAATATTATATCTTAAAAACGAAAGAAAAGCAACCTAGCAAGCTTTTCTGGCTTATTTTTTAGCTTCCCAAATCATATCATACCATGTTTCCCCTGCAAAGGTTGACTGGGACAGACCTTCATTGACAAATCCATTCTTTTCGTAGTAGGCGATGAGATAGTCATGACAGGTTAGGTTAATACCTTCTCTTTCGTGTTCAAGAGCCAACTCTTTCAAGGCTGTTAGTAATTTCTGACCAAGTCCAAGTCCCTGTGCCTCCTTAGCAATAGAAAGACAGGTTACAGAGATATAGCCACCAGGCTCATGACTATAATCTTCTATCTCTTCTGTAAAAGACTGGTCTTGCAGATGGCGTTGGGGGCCAACTGGTCCTTCTATATACCCAATAATCTTACCCTCTTTTTCTGCAACCAGAAACGAGGTCTGAATTTCTCGCAAATGTGCTTCAAAAACAGAGCGAGGAATGGCTTCTTCAATCGAGAAATTTTCTAGTTCAATCTCAACGATACGATCTAAATCTTCTAATCTTGCTTTCCTAATTTCCATTTTGCCTCCTAAAAAAAGAGATTAAACCAAATCATACTGAAACCCTGGCTAGTTGCATAAAGCGAAGTTTCTTCATCAATAAAACCGTTCATTTCAAAATAGGAAAGCAACTCTTCCGGACTCTTCAAACGAATCCCTTTGTAATCCAGCTCAACTGCCACATCTTTCAAAGCCGCAAGAAGAAGCGTTCCCAAGCCCTGTCTCTGATGGTCAGTATCAATGACTAAAGAATGTATTTCTAGACATTTCGGATTGTGTGGGTAAGGACCACCTAGAACATAGCCTAAAAGTTGATTTTCATCCCTAGCTAGAAGAAAGGTATCCGCACACTTACGGATACTTTCTTCTAAGATATGGGAATGTTGCTGCTTTTCAGCTGGATAAGACGAAGTCTGAAGTGCCTCTATCTCACGTAAATCAGACTTGCTTGCCTGAATGATCTTAATTGGAATTTCCATGAGAACATCCTATTGAACATTGCTTGTCAAGTTTGACAAGAGACGCTCAAATGAGTATTCATAGGTTTGGATGTCTCCTGCTCCCATAAAGACATAGACAGCATTGTCATGGTCAAGGAGTGGAGAAACATTTTCAACAGTAATGACTTGGTGTTTTTTGTTGATTTTATTGGCTAGGTCTTCTACCTTAACGTCACCATGGTCTACTTCACGAGCAGATCCATAGATTTGCGCTAGGTAAACGGCATCCGCTTGGTTCAAAGCGTGAGCAAATTCGTCCAACAAGGCAATGGTTCTTGTAAAGGTATGCGGTTGGAAGACTGCTACAATTTCCTTGCTTGGGTATTTCTGACGAGCCGCATCCAAGGTCGCAATAATTTCTGTTGGATGGTGGGCAAAGTCATCGATAATAACTGTATCATTGACAATTTTCTCAGTGAAACGACGCTTAACACCGGCAAATGTTTTCAAGTGCTCACGCACCAAGTTCAAATCAAATCCTGCTGTGTAAAGAAGACCAATAACGGCTGTCGCATTCATGATATTGTGACGACCAAAGGTTGGGATGTGGAATTGCCCCAAGTCTTGTCCACGGAAATGAACGGTGAAGGTTGAACCAGTTGTTGAACGAAGAAGATCGCTAGCTACAAAGTCATTACCTTCTGCTTCAAAGCCATAATAATAAATCGGAGCATTGGCTGTAATCTTACGCAATTCTGCATCTTCACCATAGACAAAAAGACCCTTGGTGATTTGTTTGGCATAGTCGTTAAAGGCATTGAAAACATCCTCGAGACTTGTGAAATAGTCTGGATGGTCAAAATCAATGTTGGTAATAATAGAGTATTCTGGGTGGTAAGGCATGAAATGGCGCTCATATTCGTCAGATTCAAAGACAAAATATTTGGCATTGGCCGAACCACGACCTGTCCCATCCCCAATCAAGAAGCTAGTGTCTGTGATGTGCGACAAGACGTGAGACAACATACCCGTCGTTGAAGTTTTTCCATGCGCTCCAGCTACTCCCATACTAACAAAGTCACGCATAAAGCTACCTAGAAACTCATGGTAACGTTTGTAGCTGATACCATTTTGGTCCGCATAGGCAATTTCGACGTTGTTATCTGGACGAAAGGCATTTCCAGCGATAATTTCCATATCACCGTCTAGGTTCTTTTCATCAAAAGGAAGAATAGTAATTCCTGCCTGCTCAAGACCACGTTGAGTAAAGTAGTACTTTTCAACATCTGATCCCTGTACCTTATGCCCCATTTGGTGCAACATCAAGGCCAAGGCACTCATCCCTGATCCCTTAATTCCGATAAAATGATATGTCTTTGGCATGTTTTCTCCCCTATTCTGTAATTCTGGTCAGATTCAACTCTTGGGCAACCCGACGTTCTTGTTCTGTTTGTTTACTTTTTTTATTGTAGATTTGGCTCTTTTTCAGAAAATCATAGTTGTTTTTCTTTGGAGCAGGTGCTGACACTTCTTCATTCTTGGTAGGGATAGAATGAACTTCTTCCGCCAAGATATAATGAGACTGAGTCAATTTTTGGCTATATTTGACAAATTCACCAGGATTTTCCTTTTGGAAAGGAGCTGTCGGTTGGTTGCCCTGTCTAACAAGGCCTGATTTAGAATGACGTCTCGCACGGCTGAAATCCTGAGTTAGATAGTTAGCAGAGCGTTTCTTTTTCAAGTCTGCACGCGCTTCTTCACGCGCCACCTCCGCATAGCTCTTTCCTTCTTTTTTAACCCCTAAAGGAGCTTTTTTAGGTTTCTCGACTTGCTTTTCAATCGGTTTTACTGGCACCTCTTCAGTAATAGGAGCCCATTCTAAATAATTTTTATCTCGATACTCACCCTTGATATTACTGATCAGATCAGACTCATCGTACAAGTTCATGACTGGCATTTCAGTCAGCATGACCTCGTCATCTGACACCAATGGAAATCGTTCTTGTTTCATTTTCTATTTCCTTTCAACACTTCATTATAGCGTATTGTCTTGATTTTTCAAGTGCTGGCTTCAGAAATTCCCAAAATTTCTCTAATTTCTGCTAGGGTCAGACTGCCACGTGACTCTGTTCCATCCAATACTTGTGACACCAGATGTTTCTTTTGTTCTTGGAGTTCCTGAATTTTTTCTTCAATGGTTCCCTTGGTTACCAAGCGATAGACCTCAACCGTTTCTTCCTGACCCATCCTATGGGCACGGCCAATGGCTTGCGCTTCCACCGCAGGATTCCACCAAAGGTCAACCAAGATAACCGTATCAGCACCTGTCAGGTTCAGTCCGACACCACCAGCCTTGAGGGAAATCAGAAAGGCATCTCTTTCCCCTTGGTTAAAGGCTTTGGTCATGTCTTGTCTTTCCTTGGCTGGGGTTGAACCTGTAATTTTAAAGGAAGTCATGCCCAAGTCTGGCAGTTCTTGTTCAATTTTCTCCAACATTCCCTTGAACTGCGAGAAAATCAAGACACGGTGTCCACCGTCTGCCACCTGTACCAGCAAGTCTCGGAGACTATCTAGTTTGCCACTGGCTCCCTGATAATCCTCCATAAAGAGGGCAGGAGTGTCACAGATTTGGCGCAAGCGCATCAGACCAGACAAGATTTCCACTCGACTACGCTGAAATTCCTGATCTGACACCTGAGCTAAACGGTCTCGCATCTGTTGCAACTGGGCTAGGTAGATAGCCTTTTGCTGGTCCTCCAGTTCATTCTTATAAACCACTTCGATTAAGTCTGGCAGTTCGGTCAGAACTTCTTCTTTCTTGCGCCGCATCACGAAGGGCTTGATAAACTGAGCTACGCGCTCAGCTGGTAATTTCATAAATTCTTTCTTGCCTGGCAAGAGTCCCGGCATGACGATTTGGAAAATAGACCACAACTCACCCAGATGGTTTTCAATCGGAGTTCCTGACAAGGCAAAGATCGACGGCACCACAAATTGTCTCAAGGTCTGGGCAATCTTAGTCTGGGCATTTTTCATGACCTGAGCTTCATCTAAGAAAAGGAAGTCAAAGGACATCCCCTGATAAAGTTCACTGTCCTGACGGAAGGTAGCATAGCTCGTCACATAGATTTGATGGCTTTCAGCAAGAATCTCTTCACGACTAGCTTTCAAACCATGCACAACAGCCACATCCAACTGTGGGGCAAACTTCTGAAATTCATCTGCCCAGTTGTAAATCAAACCTGACGGAGCTAAAATCAAGACTCGACTTGCTTTTGTCACTTGGCTGGTCAAAAATGCAATGGTCTGGAGGGTTTTCCCCAATCCCATATCATCAGCCAAAATCCCACCAAAACCATAATGATGGAGCATTTGCAGCCAGCCGATTCCCTTTTCCTGATAATCTCGCAAATCAGCCTGAACCTGAGTTGCTTGTCGAGGGAAGTCCTCTGGATGCGTCAAGTCGTGGGCCAGATTTTTGAATTCTTGTGAGAAAGAAACACGGTCACGCCCTTCAAAAAGATGAGCTAAGCTATAAGCCAAAGATTTCCGAGCCTGCAAGGTCCCATCTTTTAATTCAAACTGTCCTAGTTCCTGTAGATTTTGGCGAATTTTCTTGGTTTCTTCATCAAAAAAGTAGACTTGATTAGATGAATCAATGTAAAAATTCTTGTTGGCAAGCAAGGCCTGCATGGCTTGGTCAATTTCCTCTTGGGCAATATCTTGAAAATCAAATTGGATTTCCAAGAGACCTCCCTTGGAAGTAATCTGCACTTGAGGACTCGCCAGACTATAAAGTTCTTCTAACTTGTCTGATAGATCAACATTCCCGAGTTTTTCAAAAACTGGAATGATATCATGGAAGAAATGATAGACAGATTCTGCTTTTAAGGCCTGACGCCAAGATTGAAAGTCTGCTTCAAAACCAGCAGCCAAACAGACTTGGAAAACTCTTTCTTCTAAATCCGCATCACTCGAAAATGGTAATTCTTCTAGCTCTTGTCTGCTAGATACCTGTCTATTTCCATAATCAAATTGAATTTCTAAACGAATCCGATTATCCTCTTCCCTGTCAAAGTAAAACGATGGCGAAAACGTTTTGATTTGTAAGCGTTCTGGAGCTGAAACAGTCCCCATCTGGCCAAAAAGAGTCAGACAAGAAGCCAACTTATCGCGGTCACTGCTATCAAATTGCAGGTGTTTTTTCCCATGTTGATCCACAGGCAACGCTTTGATTTCCTGGAGAAGACGCGTCTGCTGATCTGTTAGAAAATAAACCTGTCCTTTATGAAACAGCACAGCTCCCTGATAAAAGGCATTGACCCGTGGACTCTCGCTGATTTCCATTTCAAAATAATCCGAGTATTCTGTTACTGTAAAGGCAAATAAATTAGCATCAGCATGCATATCCTGAAAAAAGAAAACCTGATAGCTATCCACTTGGTGGTCAAATTGAAAATGGGACAAGGTCATCAGTAAATTCACACCCTGCTCAAAAAAGGTCAGAGGGAAAAAGAGATGACGGCCTTGATTTTGGAAAAAGAGGTCTGGAGCTAGTCCTTCCTCCGTTAGTCCCCGCAAGAAAGTCAAAAGTTCTTGGCTGGCCTCATCAAAGGATTCCCAAGACAAGGATTCCTCATAGGTTTTCCCAATCATATAAGGTTTTCTCTTCTCGACAACTTTTAAAAAGAGTGGGATATCCCGAATGACATAGTATTTTTGACTATTGACTTGCCCGATTCTCAGGGTCCACAAGATATGATTGGTTCCTGCTTCCACCTGCCCCACAGCCGATAATTCATAGGTTCGGTCTGGGTTTGGAGACAAGATTCGATCTAAAAATTTGCCACCCAAGGTCACCTTGGTTTCAACGGCTTCTTTTTCCTCATGACCTTCTTCCAGACTCTGCAAGATTTCCTGACCACGCTCATCATTTTTAAGAAAATGCTCCAACGCTGCCAAATGCACACAGTAGCCCCTCTTTTGGAAAAAATCGCAAGCACAAAAAACCAAATCATCCTCTAAACTATAGCGCAGTTCTTCTTCTGCAACGCGAGCGTAGAGCCGATTATTCTTTTCCTTGATGATGTCAACTTTACCAGTTTCATAAAGGGCAACGCCTTCGATACGGATTTTCCCCGGAATCAATTTAGCCATATTTTTACCTGTACCTTATCTTTTCATTATACCATATTCCCTACGAAAATAGCCTCCTAGGAAGACTTTTCTCCTAGAAGGCTGGATTTTTAAAGTTTAGCAAAAGTTGTCACAATCCGCTGACAAACTTCTTGCAGCAGAGATTTAGGCATAGCTACATTGAGGCGGGCATGGAGACTTCCTTCCTCCCCAAAATCCAAACCACGGTTGAGGATAACCTTAGCTTCATTTCTCAACAGCTCTTGCAATCTTTCATCAGTCAGATCATAGGCTGAAAAATCAAGCCAAATCAAGTAGGTTCCTTGCGGTTTCATGACCTTGATTTTAGTCTCTTTTCCAAATAAATCTACCACATAATTGATATGGTCTTCAAAGACTTGCTTGAGTTCCTCTAACCAATCTTTACCGTATCGATAGGCAGCTTCTGTCGCCAAATAACCCAAGCCTGAAATTTCATGCTGGTTATTGGCCAACTGGCGTTTCTGGTAAGCCAGTCTCAACTTAGGATTTTCAATGACTGCATAGGAATTTTTTGTCCCAGCAATATTAAAAGTTTTAGTGGCACTGCTCAAGACGATAGCCAATTCTTTGAAGGCAGGATTGATGGTATTGAAGGAATGGTGCTTATGACCAAAGAGGGCCAAATCTTGGTGAATTTCATCTGAAACTAGCAAAACACCGTGTTTTTGGCATAGTTGGCCAATCTTCTCCAACACTTCTTTTTCCCAAACACGTCCACCAGGATTGTGAGGGTTGCAAAGAATATAGAGTTTGACCTCCTCTTCCACCAAATCCTTTTCAAGTTGATCAAAGTCAATCTCAAACAGACCATCCTTTTCCACCAAAGAATTGGTAATCAATCTACGGTTGTTCAACTTGACACTGCGAGCAAAGGGGGGATAGACAGGTGTGTTAATCAGAACCGCTTCGCCTTCTTTTGTAAAGGCTTGAATAGCTGTTGAGATGGCTGGTACCACACCCTCGATAAAGACAAGAGCCTCTTTGTCAAAGTGGTAGCCGTGTTGTGTAGCTTCCCACTTTTGAACTTCCTTAATTAACTCTTCACTGGCATAGGTATAGCCATAGACCAATTGATCAGCGTAAGTCTGCACAGCTTGGCGGATTTCAGGCAAGACTACAAAGTCCATATCCGCTATCCAAGCCGGTAGGACTTCACTATCCGTTTCTGCCTCTTTCCATTTATAGGTATGGTGCCCTAAACGATTGGGCAGAGTTGTAAAATCATATTTTCCCATCTTTTTCTTATCCTTCTAAGGCTTGACGCAAATCTGCAATCAAATCTCTAGCATCCTCAATCCCAATTGACAAGCGCAAGAGGTCATCTGTCAAACCATAAGAATGACGCACTTCTGCTGGAATATCAGCGTGAGTTTGCGTCGTTGGATAAGTAATGAGACTTTCTACCCCACCCAAACTTTCCGCAAAAGAGAAGACCTTGAGACTGTTCAAAATATGAGGAATGCGTGTTTCATCGGCTACTTTAAAGGAAATCATGCCTCCACTACCAGTGTAGAGAACTTCCTTAACTGCTGGAGAATCCTTCAAAAAGGCAACCACTTCTTGGGCATTGGCTGTTGAGCGCTCCATACGAAGAGACAAGGTCTTGAGACCACGAATCAATTGATAACTGTCAAATGGAGACAAGACTGCCCCTGTCGTATTGAGATTGTAGAAAAGCTTTTCGTATAGTTCTACACTATTGGTCACAACCACTCCAGCCAAGACATCATTGTGGCCTGCCAGATACTTGGTTGCTGAATGAAGAACGATATCCGCTCCATCTTCAATCGGACGTTGGTAGATAGGACTGTAAAAGGTATTGTCCACCACCACTTTGGCACCCTTATCATGAGCCAATTTTGCTAGCTTTTCGATGTCAAATTCCAACATCAAGGGATTGGTTGGGGTTTCGATATAGAGAACATCCACATCTTTTTCTAACTCCGCAATCAATTCTTCTTCTGTATTGGCATAGGTGAAATGGAAACGACCTTCCTGCTCCACTTGATTGAACCAGCGGAAAGAACCACCGTAAAGATCACGCACTGCCAAGACCTTACTTCCTACTGGAAAGACGCTAAAGGCCAGTACAATAGCTGACATCCCTGAGCTAGTCGCTAGAGCATAGTCTGCTGACTCAATAGCCGCCAAGACTTCTTCCGCCTTACTACGAGTTGGGTTTTTGGTGCGCGTATAGTCAAATCCAGTAGATTGACCAAACTCTGGATGCTGATAGGTCGTTGAAAAATGAAGCGGTGTCACCAAGGCTCCTGTCGCTTCGTCTGACTTAATACCCGCCTGGGCTAAAATTGTGTTAATGTGTAATTCCTTGCTCATACAATTCCTCCAAATCTATAGTAACTATTGTACCACTTATTTTCATCAACTCATTTTCTTCTTTTCAAGAGCTAGTTATAGTTTCAAACTATATAAAAAACGACAGCTTCTTTCGAAACCATCGTTTTTTCTTGAAAAATCCTTATTTGACATGTTTTGCCAATTCTTCTTGGGCTTTTTTATTGGACTCTTCTTTTTCCTTCATCCATTTTTCTTTGGCTTTTTCATACTCGTCTTTTGTGACTGTCTTATCTTGTAATTTGAGATACTTGTATGATTCGACCCCTTTATTACCCGCCAATGAGAATGGGCTAGAGAAAGGAACTGTTTTTCTCAAAGTTGGTGTACCACCAAGTGATACGTTTGGAATTGCTAGTGAGCTATCTACCAACCAAGCTTGAGCCTCAGCGTATTTTTCATAACGTTTTGCTGGATCTTGCTCTTTATTAGCATCTTCTAACATCTGAGTGTAAGTATCTAGTCCAACTGCCTTAGCCTTGTCATTTACTTCTCCAGGCTCTAGACCTAAGTTTTGTAGAACTCCACCACTTTTCACATTAAAGATTTCAAGATAACTTGATGGGTCTTGGTAGTCTGCACTCCAACCACCATTGTATAAATCGTAATCTTTCTGAGCTGCAGTCTGAGCCAAATAGCTTGTATTATCAAAGTCTTCAGTAGAGAGTTGGTGAACATCAATCACAACATTATCAGCCCCCAAGACAGATTCAATCGATTGTTTCATGGAATTAATTCCTTGAATTTCTGCCTTATTGGTCAAATCTACAGATTTATCTAAGTGGATAGGGAATTGGACTCCTTTAGCTTGGAGTTCTTTCTTAGCTTCGGCAAATTTAGCCTTGGCTTTTTCTGGATTGTAGTATGGATCTTGAGCATCAGCAAAGTTGATTCCTTGCCATTCTTTACCATAATTGACCATCTTAGAGGCTACTACTTCACCAAAGTCTTTTCCGTTGATACTTACGAAGTTTGGTGGAACAACCAAATTACGTAAAATCTTAGTAGCACCATCTTCACCTTGAGATTGAGCACCATAGGCTGTACGGTCATAGGCAAAGTTAATAGCTTGACGGAAGTTCTTATTAAGAACGGCTTCTTGAGTCGATTTCTTTTCAGCATCACTCGTCTTAGCAGTGAATTTATAAGATTTTCTATCTAAGTTAAAGTTTAAGAAATAAGATGTCGCATCTTGAAGACTATATACGATATTGTCCTTGTTCTTCTCTTTAATCCCTTCAAAACTTGAGCTATTTGGATAGAGACGAGCATAACTATAGGCACCCTCCACAAAGTTACGTGCTAGTGCATCTTGATCACTACCATCAAAGTAAGCCAATTTCACATCATCTACAAAGACATTCTTGGCATCCCAGTAATTCGGATTTTTCTTGAATTCAATAACAGATTTTGAAACAAAGGATTTCATTAAGAAAGGACCATTGTACAAAATGCTAGATGGATCCACCTTGCCAAAATCATCCCCTTTAGATTTCAAGAAATCCGCATTAAGAGGAAAGAGAATTGTTGAAGTTGTTTTTGAATTCCAGTAAGGTTCTGGGCGAGTCAAAGTATATTGAACCGTTTGGTCGTCAATAGCCTTTACACCTACAGTTGAAAAGTCTTTCGTTTTACCGTTAATGTAGTCATCCAAACCTACAACGGATTCTTGTACTAGGTACAAGGCTTCTGATTTTTTATCAGCAGCATACTGAAGACCAGTTACGAAGTCTTTGGCAGTTACTGGGGCATATTCTTCACCTTCAGAGGTATACCATTTCGCTTCCTTACGAAGTTTGTAGGTATAAGTCAAACCGTCCTTAGAAACACTCCAATCCTCTGCCAAGGATGGAACATAATTCCCATATTGATCATTTTCCATGAGACCATCAACTAGATTAGTGATAATATCATTAGTTGTCGCACGATTTTCTGCTAAATAATTAAAACTAGATGGATCACTAGCATAGACATAATTATATGTTTTTGACCCTGTGCTAGAATTTCCACAGGCACTTAACAAAATACCTGCACTTAACACGACACCTGCAAGTGTTGCATACTTGGCCTTAGACTTTTTCATCTCCAGAACCTCCTGATTTAAATATTTGTCTTATTATACAACTTGAGTTTTATTTAGTCAATAGTTTTTTAAGTAAAATTTAAGAAAAATAAAATTACCATCTACAAACTTTATCTATTATTCTACAAATTAATAAAAAAGAGAATAATTTAAGCATTTCACGATAGAAATGTTCAAATTATCCCTTTTATTTATAAATGTTTTTTAAGTTAACTTTAATTTGATTCGTAAGCGATCTGCTTGGGCTTTTCCAATCACCTTATCCAATAAACGGGTACGGAGACTCAAGAATCCATAAACACCGCCACCCATGGCACCAACAAGGGCTACGTATAGGAAACTCCACAAACGTCCACTTGGTTGGAAGACAAATCCTAAAATCCACTGCAATGTCCCAACTACTAGAAACATGAAAAGAGTTAACAAACTGATTAAAATGGTTCTCTTCAAAATCACCTTACGCTTAACACCAGTTACTTGACAAATGTCCCGATACATCAAGACATTAGGAATAATGAGACCGATTGTAGTGGAAATCAAGGGTCCGTAACTATGGAAGAGAGCGATGGTTGGAAGTTGCAAAACTAGCTTGGCAATAGAACCATAGATAAAATAGAGAACTGCCTTGCGATTGTGGAACATGGCCTGAAGCATTGGAGACAAGACCATGTACAAGCCTAAAATAGTAGACTGCAAAACTGCAAAGACAAACAAGCCCATAGCCAAACTATCTGGCTTGCCATAAAAGACTGTATAAAGAGGTTCCCCTACCATGACCACTCCAACCGTTGCTGGTAGCAGGAATAAGAAAAGCATGGTGATGCTGTCCTGAACCAGACGAGAAGCCGCCTTCAAGTCTCCCTTGACATAGTTTTCAGTCAAAAGCGGCAAACCAACACTCCCAATCGAAACCCCAACAGAAATCAAAATCATAGTAATTTTATTCGGATTGGCTGAGAAATAAGAAAACATGACAACCAAGTCTTCATTACTATAGTTGGTAAACCAGCTCATACTATTGATAAAGGTCATCTGATCCAAGATTTGGAAAAGCTGGATGGCAGACCCTGTCAGGATGAAAGGAATGGCTTCCTTAATGGTATCGGCCAAAAGACGCTTGCTGTTGATCTTATCTCCTGTTTCAAGGACTCTTTTGAGTAATCCTTCTTTGGCAAGGAAATAAATCAAAACTCCAAAACTGGCTACCATGCCGACAAAGGCAGCAAAGGTGGATTGGGTAACCGCTGCTAGATAATCTCCTGAACCAATCTTCATAATGATAAAGGTAGCTAAAAGCATCCAGATAACACGAATGACCTGCTCGGCGATTTGGCTCATGGCATAAGGTTTCAGGTTATTCATCCCTTGGAAGAAACCTCGGATAACACTCATAGATGGGAAAATCAAGACCGCCCAAGCCAAGCTCTGCATGATTGGGATTAAGTCTTTGCCCACGCCAGATAAGTCTGCTAGCCAAGGAGCAAAGACATACAAGATTAAAGCAAAAACCAAACCTAGTCCTGTCATAAAACCTAAAAAGCTCCGAATCAGGGCAAAGCTATGCTCTTCTTCTCGCATGGTATTGTACTTGGCAACTTGCTTGGCCACCGCAACTGGAATCCCTGCTGTTGAAACCAGCAAAAACCAGGCATAGATATTGTAGCCCATGGTAAAAAGACCATTGGCCGTAGCTGCATAAGACCCCATCCAGATGTACCATGGGATAATATAAATAGCCCCGAGTAGGCGACTGATAAAATTACTAGCCGTTAGCCAAGCAGTCCCCCGTAACATCTGGGCCTGCTGGTGATTGTTTTCGTGCGACATAGATTCCTCATTCAATTTTGATAACTAGGAAAAACTCCTTATCTTCCATTATAAACTTTTCCTTGTCACTTGTAAATTTGCGACTTTCGGTTTACAATAGAAAGTATGATTAAGATTGAAACCGTATTAGATATTTTAAAGAATGATGGTCTCTTCCGTGAGATTATCGACCAAGGACACTACCACTACAACTACAGTCATGTCGTGTTTGACACCATCTGCTATGACAGCCGCAAGGCCAAAGAGAAGAGCCTCTTTTTCGTCAAGGGGGCTGCCTTTAAGAAGGAATTTCTGATTTCTGCCATCTCTCAAGGCCTCGGTTGGTATGTGGCTGAAGAAGACTATGAAGTTGGTATTCCTGCTATTATCGTCAGTGATATCAAGAAAGCTATGAGTTTGATTGCCATGGAATTTTATGGAAATCCCCAGGAAAAACTCAAACTCCTTGCCTTCACTGGAACCAAGGGCAAGACAACAGCAGCCTATTTCGCCTATAACATCTTATCTCAAGGGCATCGACCTGCTATGTTGTCAACTATGAACACAACTTTAGATGGCAAGACTTTCTTTAAGTCTGCATTAACAACCCCTGAGAGTATTGACCTCTTTGACATGATGAATCAGGCTGTGCAAAATGACCGCACCCACCTCATCATGGAGGTATCTAGTCAAGCCTATCTGGTCAAACGTGTCTATGGTCTAACCTTTGATGTGGGAGTTTTCCTCAATATCAGCCCAGACCATATCGGCCCGATTGAACACCCTAGTTTTGAAGACTACTTCTACCACAAACGCCTCTTAATGAAAAATAGCCGAGCAGTCATCATTAACAGTGACATGGACCATTTTTCTGTCTTGAAAGAACAAGTGGCAGATCAAGACCATGATTTCTATGGTAGCCAATCAAATAATCAAATCGAGAATTCCAAAGCCTTTAGTTTTTCAGCTATGGGTAAACTCGCTGGTGTTTATGACATCCAGTTAATTGGCTACTTCAACCAAGAAAATGCCGTTGCTGCAGGACTTGCTTGTCTCCGTCTCGGAGCTAGTCTTGAGGACATCAAAAAAGGAATCGCTGCAACCCGCGTTCCTGGTCGTATGGAAGTCCTCACCCAGAAAAATGGAGCAAAGGTTTTTATCGACTATGCACACAATGGGGATAGTCTGAAAAAACTCATCAATGTGGTTGAAACTCATCAAACTGGAAAGATTGCTCTGGTTCTGGGTTCAACAGGAAATAAAGGAGAAAGCCGTCGTAAAGACTTTGGCCTCCTCCTCAATCAACACCCTGAGATCCAAGTCTTTCTGACTGCTGATGACCCCAACTATGAAGACCCAATGACCATTGCGGATGAAATCAGTAGCTACATCAATCATCCTGTTGAAAAAATTGCGGATCGCCAAGAAGCCATCAAAGTAGCTATGACTATCACAAATCACGAATTAGATGCTGTCATTATTGCCGGTAAGGGAGCCGATTGCTACCAAATCGTCCAAGGAAAGAAAGAAGCCTATCCTGGAGATGCAGCTGTCGCAGAAAATTATTTATAAGATAGTAAAAAATCAAGGGAAATGAATCCCTTGATTTTTTTATCTTTATTTAAAAGCGTTTTTCAAACCTTCAACGGCACCTTCTACAGCACCTTTAGCATCTTCAACTACTTCTTTTGCCTTAGCAACTGTCTTTTCTACAGCGCCTTCTGCTTCAGTCTTGCTATCCCCAGTAACTTTACCAAATCCTTCTTTGATAGCGCCTGTTGCTTGTTCCAATTTGTTTTCAAGTGACATATGATTGTCTCCTTTAGTTTTATTCCGATATGTGTTACCGGTTACATATAGTTTATACCGAATACTAAGGAAAGTCAAACAATGTGCTCAGAAACAAGAAATCACGCCAAGTAGAAAGTTAATCTTTCCTTATCAAAATCGATAGCCAACTCATACTTTCCATCTTCATTTTGGACAATATAACCTAGGACAACTAAACTGTCCACAAAGATGTCACGGCGTTTCTGCATCAGTTGGTCTTTTTTGAGAAATTTTAGCAAAAAAGTCGTCATATATTTGAGAGCATACTCAGGATTAACATCTCCTAAAACGGCATAGAGTTCCTGCTGTTTTTCTGTCAAAGGATACTGATGTTTGACCTTGTAGAAATAATTGGACAGGGTCATTTTTGATCTCGCAAAGTCCGTCTTTTCAACTAAAATAGCGGCATTGGTTTGATTTCGTAATTCTGTCTCAAAACTCTTCTGCAACAAAGCTTGATAGGTCGGACTATCTTCGCTGACAAAAATCTCTTGATCCAGTTCGAGACTATCAAGTGACTCAAGCATAGGAAGATTGAGGTAATAACGCTTATTTTCTCGTAGAATCAAGCCAGCCTTTATATATTCTTCCATGCGTTTATCAACTGCTAGATCTGGAAATTGAGCCTTAATTTCCCGCAAAATCACATCCTCATGCTGGTTCAGATAGCGGATCAATTCTCCAAAAAAAGGCTGTCTCGTCAAACGAGATGGATTAAAAATCTGAATCATGAAGATTCCTTTCTTTACATTCTAACAGAGGCGATGCTGCCAACTGACTAGGAGTGGTCCCAGCTTGATTCATAGGAACAGGCAGGCCTAGTTCTCTGTAATATTCTCTCCAAAAATCACTAATGTCCTGCTTCCCATCTCCAAATTTCATAGGAATAGTTTCAAAAATGGGGAAAATTTCTGCCATATACTGGGAACAGTAGAAACCATGTCCATCTGTATAGAAAGAAGCATTATAAGGAGCTTCCAGATGTTTGCAATCTTTTTCCTTCACAGACTGGATATCCATTTCTGAGTAGACATAGAGGTCGTACAAATGATTGGACTCAAAGAAGTCTGCAGGTTCTTGACAGACCACACCAGCCTGTCCACTAGCGTGGTAAATCATCCCATCCAAACAAATGGCAACATGGTTATAGTTGCCTGTGGAAGCCTGGATGGCCTGTCCCATATCTGACTCATCTCTCACAAAAATCATACTCTTCGAAAATCTCTTCAAACCACGTCAGCGTTGCCTTACCGTACTCAAGTACAGCTTACGGATAGCTTCCTAGTTTGCTCTTTGATTTTCATTGAGTATCAAATCGCCATTTTCTAACATGCTTCACTCCTAGAAAAAAAGGAGCCGAAACTCCTTTCGATATAAGTCAAACTAGACTTTCCGATTTTGAACTGAAACCCAAAATCTTAAGCATTAAAGCTTTCAGTCAATTGAGGTACCACTTGTTTCTTACGTGAAACAGCACCAGCAAGGAAGGCATGATTGTTTTCAAGTTTGAAGTTGAAGGCTGCTTCAACCTTATCCATATTGGCACCAAGAGCCAAGATTTCTGAGTTTGAGTTGACGATATCTGTAATCATCAAGACAAAGTCAGAATAACCATTTGCTGCGTTAGCAGCTTGCATTGCAGCTTCGATTTCTGCTTGACGCTCCAAAACTTCAGCGATATCAACTGTGTTTACTTGAGCAACACGGACATTATTTCCGTTCAATTCAAAAGTTTTAGCATCGATGTCAATCAATTCTTCAGCAGATTTGCTAGCCAAGTTGGTACCAGCTTTCAACATAGCCAAACCATATTCTTCCAAGTTCACACCAGCCAATTCAGCCAATTCAGGAGCAATCACTTTATCCGTTGGGTGTGTTGTTGGTGATTTCAAAAGAAGGGTATCTGAAATCAAACCTGAAAGCATCAAACCTGCAATCTCTTTAGGCACAGCTACACCATGTTCTTTGAACATACGGTAAACGATTGAAGACGCTGATCCAACTGGCTCCAAACGCATGTAAAGTGGGCTTGCAGTTTCAAAGTTAGCCACGCGGTGGTGGTCTACAACACCATAAACTTCTACTTCAGCGATATCTGATACAGATTGTTGGAATTCATTGTGGTCAGTCAGGATAACTTGCTCTGCGCCTTCTGCTTTAGCAGAAGTGATAACACGCGGTGCTTCCACACCAAAATAGTTCAAGACAAAGGCTGTTTCTTCATTTGGAGTTCCAAGGGCTACAGTTTCCGTATCCAAACCGTAAGCTTCTTTTGCAAGGTAGGCAAAAGCTACAGATGACCCGATGGCATCTGAGTCTGGATTTTGGTGACCAAATACTAGAATCTTAGACATGATAATACCTCATTTTGTTTATTCTCTTTATTGTAGCATTTTTTTCGCTTTTTGACAAAAGTAAGAGGAGTCAAAGGACTCCCCACTACTCTTCAAAATAACTGAGTAAATTTCTATCTTGATTTTCAGATAAAAATTGCTCCTTCTGCGGTCGCTTCTTACGCTTGAGAAGGGCTTCTGCCGACATGGCTTCTTCCTTACTGGCAAAACCTTGAGCATAGATGAGTTTGACTGGCAAGCGTGCTCGTGTGTATTTGGCTCCCTTCCCACTATTGTGGACAGCGAGGCGTCTTCTCACATCAGTCGTATAGCCTGTATAGTAGGATCCATCACGACACTCCAGCACGTACATATAAGCCTTATGATCCATAATAAATCTCTTCGAGTTCCGGCGTATAAGAGCCGTCATCATTGTGGACAATTAAAGGAGGCAAGACCTTAAAGCCACTTGTTGAGCCATCCTTGATAGCCTCAATCAAAAGCATATTGGCTTCCTTTTCTCTTTTTGGATAGACAAATTGCAGGCGCTTAGGGGCTAAATTATGCCGTTGTAAGCTATCCAAGATATCTAAAAGTCGATCAGGACGATGAACCATAGCCAACCGTCCATTAGACTTGAGAATACTTTGGGCACTACGACAGATTTCTTCCAAATTAGTCGTGATTTCATGGCGCGCCAAAAGATAATGTTCACTCTCGTTCAAGTTGGAATGAGGATCCACCTTGAAATAGGGCGGATTACACAAAATCATATCCACCTTACTTCCCTGAATGTAAGCAGGCATATTTTTCAAATCATCACAGATGACCTGCATCTGCTCCTCCAAGCCATTCAAACGGACAGAGCGTTCAGCCATATCTGCCAAACGCTCCTGAATCTCAACAGCCAAAATCTGTGCCTGAGTACGAGTACTGGCAAAAAGCCCCACTGCTCCATTTCCAGCGCAGAAATCCACAATCAATCCCTTCTTAGGGAAACGTGGAAAGCGTGACAAAAGAACACTATCCACCGAATAGCTAAAAACCTCTCTATTTTGAATGATTTTAATATCTGTCGAAAAGAGCTGGTTAATGCGCTCCCCTGATTTTAATAATTGTTCTTCTTCCATGTTCTTATTATATCAAATTTATATTAACATTACAAAAGATAGAGATTTCTAACTAGTGCTTCTGATTCTTCAAATGTTGAAGGGCTTCCTTAGTCCAAATTGGCATCATTCGTTTGAGAGGAGCAAAGCCATAGTTAAAACGATCGCTTGAAAAGCGTCTCCGTCTCGGAAACTGGTGCTTTTCTTCCTCTAAAGTGCGGATAGAAAGACTGGCTTTCCCTGTAAATTCATCTAAATCCACTACTTGAACTTGAACCTCTTCATCGACTTTCAAGGCTTCATGAATATTTTCAATAAAGCCTGTCCGAATTTCTGAAATGTGAATCAGCCCTGTATCACCCGTCTCTAGCTCAACAAAGGCACCGTAGGGCTGAATCCCTGTAATACGGCCCTTTAGTTTATCACCGATTTTCATCTTAGTCCTCGATTTCAATTGTTTCAATCACAACATCTTCAACTGGCTTGTCCATAGCCCCTGTCTCAACAGCAGCAATATTATCCAAGACAGCGTAAGAAGCTTCATCAGCTAGCTGACCAAAAACAGTATGACGGCGGTCTAGGTGAGGGGTCCCACCTTGGTTGGCATAGATTTCTGCGATCGGTTCTGGCCAACCTCCACGAGCAATTTCTTTCTTAGAATAAGGCAGATGTTGATTTTGCACGATAAAGAACTGGCTACCGTTGGTATTTGGACCAGCATTGGCCATAGAAAGGGCACCACGGATATTGTAAAGTTCTTCTGAGAATTCATCCTCAAATGATTCGCCGTAGATTGACTCGCCACCCATACCAGTTCCAGTTGGGTCTCCACCTTGAATCATAAAGTCCTTGATAATACGGTGAAAAATGACACCATCATAGTAGCCATCTTTAGAAAGAGCTACAAAGTTAGCCACTGTTTTAGGAGCATGTTCAGGGAAGAGCTTAATACGCAAGTCTCCGTGATTGGTCTTAATAGTCGCGATAGGACCTTCTGCTGTTTCAATGTCTACTTGTGGGAAATGCAATTCTTTTTCTACCATACCAAATCCTTCTAAGGCATCAAAAATGCCATCTTCTTCTAATGTTTTTGTAATATAATCTGCTTTTTCTTTGATGTTATCATGAGAAATTCCCATGGCAACACTGATTCCAGCATAATCAAAGAGTTCCAAGTCGTTGAGGCCATCTCCAAAGACCATGACGTTCTCTGGTTTCAAGCCAAGGTGTTCCACAACCTTTTCCACACCTGTCGCTTTGGAGCCTGAAATCGGCACAATATCAGACGAATGCTCATGCCAACGAACCATGCGAAGTTTGTCTGAGAGACTGTCAGGCAAGTGCAAGTCGTCTCCTTTATCTTCAAAAGTCCACATCTGATAGATGTTTTCTTTCTCATGAAAATCGGGATCCACATCTAAATCAGGATAAATTGGATTAATCGCTTCACTAATCATATCGGTGCGAGTCGATAACTTGGCATCATGACTCCCAACCAAGCCATACTCAATTCCTTCTTGCTTGGCCCAAGAGATATACTCCTCAACATCTGACTTCTCGATCTGATGTTGATAAATGATTTGACCTTTTTTATCTTCGATGTAGGCCCCATTTAAAGTCACAAAAAAGTCAGGCTTGAGTTCACGAATCTCAGGAACGACACCAAAAATTCCTCGTCCAGAAGCAATACCCGTCAAAATTCCTTTCTCACGTAATTGCTTAAAAACAGTTGGGATTGAAGCTGGAATAAAACCTGTCTTGGAATTTCTCAATGTATCATCAATATCAAAAAAGACAATCTTAATCTTTTTTGCCTTGTATCTTAATTTCGCATCCATATCACTACCTCTTTCAATCTAACTCTTTCCATTATACCATAAAGTAGCTAAATCCCACATCCCCAATAAAATCCTTGTCTCTTATCCGAATTCCTTTACTAGATACAAAACCAAATCATCATTATTTTGGCTAGTTGCATCCATTTCCAAGGGTTGATTTCGATACCAGACACCTGTCCCATCTGGAATGTAGCCCCGTCTGATATACAATCTCTGGGCAGGGCCATAGCCTAAGTGCAAACCTACACCAAGAGTGACCTTACTCGAA